>Ga0233422_10000066_pt1 | contig 57865 bp, 52 predicted proteins | sample Watercolumn_Mata_2_FD_182724 | JGI IMG/M metagenome (GOLD analysis project Ga0233422, IMG submission 182724) | Freshwater microbial communities from Lake Matano, South Sulawesi, Indonesia - Watercolumn_Matano_2014_110_MG | ecosystem: Environmental > Aquatic > Freshwater > Lake | place...
ATTTATATTGGAGAGGAGCGCTACCCTGTAACAATCTTTCAGGTTGCGTGCAAGGTTATAGACGCCAATGTTTTTCTCGCTGAAAAAGAATATTTCATTCCAAATCGGCACAAACTCATCAAATCCTATCTTCAGGTTAAGGGCCTCTTTAATTTTTAAGAAAAACTCCGCAGGCGCAATCTTACCTTCCTCAAAAAGCCCGGTAAGTTCGGAATCGAAGAAAAGATTGAATATCTCTTCTGCGCTTTTGTCTGTAAATTTAGAGACCCTTTCTGCGGCGAGCCTGTGGTCAAAATCAAGCAGGACATTCCCCAAGTCAAAAATGATAGCCTTTATTTTTCTATCCATCAATTCCCCTTGTCTTTTGTTTTTCTGAATAAATCCAGGAACCTATCCTCATATTCCTTGTAGGCATTCCACTTATCCAGTTCTGCCTTTAATTCATTGGCCTTTGTAATATCTGCCTTTGCCTGTTCAAAGAGTCTTTCAATTTTATCTTTAACAGAGGCGGGGAGTTTCGTAAGTTGGCTGAGGGCTTTCTTAATTTTCTCTATCTCCTCTTCGCCGATTGGCCCGGATTGTCCCTGAGAGCCTAATTTAAGATAATCCAGGAGTTTATTAATCTCGCCTTCCATAGTCCGCGCCTCTTCTATGAGACCGGTAAAGTCTATCCGGATATTTAATATCTTGGCTAATGCGTCAAGGACCACCTGCGAGGCTTTGGGGTTTTCTATCTGGATAGTATAAAACGGTATCTCGCCGAGCAGACAGAATCCTTTAAAGCCTTGTTTTTTTGCCATGCCTAAGAATAGACCGTTCATGCCGCTGATTTGGCCTTCAGACAGAATGTTGAAATTGTACTTTTTTAGATTAATATTCAAGTCCTGTGATGTGGAGGCAAACCATACCCCGGGCTTCTGGGTATGGTCGATGGGCTGCGGCATTGAGGCGAAACCGACAATCATCTCTACATTAAGACTTTTGGCAATATGGATAATCCTCTCGGAGTAGCTTTCTGCCTTGGCTAAATCCGGCTGTGCGTTGCTCAGAAAAATTATCAGGTCATTCTTACCGGATTTATTCCTCCAATAATAGAATTTACTCTGGGGCAGCTCCGGAACGCTCAAGACGCCTTCCTTAATAATGCTGCCGGTTAAATAAAAAAAATCTTCCGGCAAGATATGCGCAAACTCTTCAGCCTTTAGCTTATCTACCAGGTAACTGGCTGCCCTAAATGCCACTTCTCCCATGCCCGGCCAGGCAACAATAAGGTAAGGATTTTTTAACCGCGGCCGTCTAAGAATTTTAATGCCTTCCATCTCATTCTCCTGTGTTAATTTTAGTTGTTTTAAACCTATAGGTCTTTAAAAATTCCTCCAAAACAAGCGCTCCTTTACAAAGATTATCTATCCTGACATATTCATCCGCTGTATGGGCCGAACCCTTAGAGCCAAAACCAGTGGCTACCGCAGGTATATTTTGATGCTGGAAGAAGGTAATTACAGTTGCTCCTTCTGAACCCCTGACCATTGGCTTAACCCTAAAATCCCGCATTGCTTTCTTTAGATAATTAACCAATGGGTGCGTTTCATTTATAAAGTAAGGTTGCTGTATCCCTTCTATTTCTATCTGGAATTTTTTTGTATATTTACAGATAACGGCTTTTAATTTCTGCAAGAAATCCTTTGCCGACATTCCCGGCAAAAATCGGAAATCCACTTCAAATTCGCACCAGTCAGCCACAACATTAACCTTATCCCCGCCTTTTATGGTTCCTATATTAATAGTGGGGGGTTTTAAGTATTTATTTCTTGGGTAAGTAAAATTTGTCTGTTTTATCTCTTTGATAATGCCTATGGCGATATCTATGGCATTAACCCCTCTTTCAGGATATGCGCCGTGCGCCCTTTTGCCCTGTATCTTTACCTTAAGATGAATCAAACCTTTCTGGGTTACAATAATTTCAAAGTCATCCGCGTCCAATATCAGGGCTGCATCCGGCTTTAATATTCTTTTATTTAATAAAGGTACCAGGCCCAAACCCGAACCGGTTTCTTCGTCTGCGGTTGCAGCAAAGATTAAATTGTAATCCAAAACGGTTTGTTCTTCAACAATACTGTTTATCGCCTCTAAGGCAGAGGCAAGGTTTCCCTTGCAATCAGTAGCTCCTAAACCGTAAATCCTATTCTTTCTGATTTCTCCTGCAAACGGATTCGTTTTCCAGCTTTTTCCGGCAGGGACAGTATCCAGATGCGGGATGATAAGAAGGGATTGTTTTTTGTTTCTTCCTTCTAAGGTTGCCAGCACATTCAAACGCCTGCTTTTAAACTCATAAATCCTCGTCTTTAATCCGAGTTTCTTGAGATAATCTTGCACAAAACATGCAATCTGAAATTCATTGCCCGGCGGATTCTCTGAATTTATTCTGATTAACTGCCGGGTAAGGTTCACCAGCCTTTTTTTGTTTACCATATCAAGAGATTTAGAAATACTAAAAACTATAATTAATGCTAAACGCCAGGGCTTCGCTGTCAAAGGCGCTTCCTTCTAAATTGAGCCAGATTTTTTCTGTGAGGGGTAAATCCAAACCGTAGATAAGCCCCCAGCTTCTGGCCAGGTCTGACTTTACGCGGTTTCTGTTGCCGTCCACCCAGTGAATATAATCAAGCCTTGACCACCTCGTCCCTAAATAAGGCGTTATTTTTTTAAGGTTATAGGAAACGAGCGCGGAAAATTGCCAGTCATCCAGGACCGCTTTATTCTTTACATTCCCCACATATATGGTTTTAGGGTGGATGCTTATGTGCTGGAAGCCAAAAACTGCTCTCACATTTTCTTTATCGTATAATCTTACGCGAAACCCGTAACCGCCGCCAAGATAAGAGGGATAATCTATCTCGTCGTTTCCAACAGGATGCTGTTTTATATAACCCGCCCCTCCTTTTAAATCTATGGATAGCCAATCATAAACGCCGTAGGAAAGGAGTAAAAATTCCTGCGCGCTTCTTAATTTTCCGGCCTGATTTGCCAGATACCTTTTAAAAATAGAGTAACTTTGCAGCCCGAGAAAGAATCTATTTTTGCGTGGCATCTTTGTGCCGTAACACGGAGCGGCATAACAAACAAAAGCAAAACTCAAGATGCAAAATGCAAAACTACAACTTAAAATCAAGATTTTCAGATTCTTAACGGGCACATTTCACACTTCGGTTTATTTTTCAGGCAAAATTCTTTGCCCAATTTCACCAGAAGCGCGTGGTATTCGTTGAATAATTTTACATCGTTTTCTAAATTTTGCATAAACAAATCTTGCGCCTCTTCGTAAGAAGAACCCTCTTTTAAAAGAGAGTGCCTTGAAAGTATCCTCCTGGTATAGGCATCAATCACAAACACAGGTTTATTTAAGGAATAAAGCAATATGGAATCTGCGGTTTCCGGGCCGATGCCGTTAACGGAAAGTAATTGCCTGCGCAGAACCAGGGTATCGGCTTGAGAGATTTTCTTTAGATTCCCCTGATAATCCTTGAACAAGAACGCGATAAATTCCTTAAGCCGCTTTGCCTTGATATTATAATACCCTGCGGGCCTGATGAGCGAAGCCAATCTTCTATGGGAAAGCCTATAGAGGGCGTATTCCGACAATAATTTATTTTTCTTAAGGTTATTTATTGCCTTTTCAACATTTGCCCAATTCGTGTTCTGGGTAAGAATCGCGCCCACCATAACCTCAAACGCAGTGTCAGCCGGCCACCAATGCTGCGGCCCGAAACGCGAATAAAGTCTTTTATAAATGAAATTTAAGTTTCTACGCAATCTAATCTTTTAATGCCAAAGGGTTATAATTATAGTATGCAAAAAGAGTATAGGCAGTGCCTGCGACAGAACCCGTGGATTTGCCTTTAGGAGTAAACCATCCGTGGCCGGTATCTACATAATCTAAAGTGGCATAAGGAAGGCAGCTTTCACCTTGACCGGAAGGGGAAGGACTGGATATAATCATATTACTTAAATTCAATAAATATTCGTTGGCTTTGGCACTGTAAGCGGCCGCCTTGGTAGTCATGCCCTTCTTATTATAAAAATCCGCCATTATCTTATAAGCCATAACCATCTGGGCTGTCCACTCTGAAGAGACAATTCCTCCTCTGGCAACATGCCTAAGGCTTGCAAAATCAAAGCCTTTTATTTTAACGCTTTGACCTTTAGGCCGGACAAAAGAAACCTCGGCTCTGCAATTCTCTTCGGCAAATTCCATAATCTTATCCGGGTTCATGCCTAATTTTTCTAATTTCTCAGGTCCTATAGCCGCGATTGACCAGGCGTATGTGTCGGTAGCGATAGTAGAATCTCCCTTACCGCGCTTAACCGGAAGCTCAGTCTTGCCGTATGTGTACCTGACTAACCAGTTCAACACTCTCTCAGCTGCCTCTTGGTATCTCGCCTTGCCTGTAATTTCGTATAACATATTGAAGAAGGCATAGGCATCGAGGTTATGTTCTGTGGAATACCATTCTACATCAGGACCGCCCCTGATGCCGCCGTCTTTATCCTTGTTTTGTAAATCAATTATCCTTGAGGCTATCTCCTCCGCCAGCCTGACGTAACTGGTGTCTTTAGATTTCTTGGTATATTGCACTATCGCAATGCCCAGCCAGATATTCGGCCCGCTATGTACCACGTACTCCGCGGGGTTACCGTCGTTCACATAATAGGCATTAAAAAATTGCCCCTCCTGCCTTTTTGCTTTTCTATTGAAGAAGTCGAGTATTCTTCTGACGCGTTCAAAATCAGAAAAATGCGCATACGCCTGGGCAACCAGCGATTGGTCATAGGTAAATGCCCAACCTGAAACATTGCTGTCGCCCTCAAAGCTCATCACCAGGCCTGTGGCTGGATTCTGATGCACTTTTAACCACTGATACATCTTGTCGAAATTAGCCTTCTCTAAATTTGCCTTTCTTTTATCCAAAGCCAGGAACTCTTCGGTAATGCTAGACTCTCTACGCTGGAGAGCAGCTAATTTCTCTTCTAAAAAGCCCCTTTCTTTAGTCAGGCGCTCAATCAGTTTATTCAATTCCCCCATCTTCTCAGCCTGCTTCTCTACCTCTAACCCGGCGCTTCTCTCGGTGTCTAGCCTTTCCTGCTCAACTCTCTTAATATTTAGTTGCAACTCCCGGATTTTTATCTCTAAATCCTCTCTTTCTTTGCTTATCTGTTCAATTTTGTCTTTAGTAATATTGGATTCCTGTATGGCTTTAACAAGCTGCTCAACCAGGGCTTTATTATCTCTGGTTAATTTTGCGTTTATCAGGTTATCAATCGCAATTACAGAACCTAACACAAGGATTGCGCTTAAGACAACCGGTATAAATAATTTTTTGGTCCAGGCGTAACGCATGAGCCTGTTATTTTGCAAGGCGTCTATCTTTTCATACTTTAAGCCGATAAGGTATTTATTCGTAGCGCCTGGGACTTCCCTCATCCAGGCAACCTTTGCCTGTGCGTTTACCGGATTTCCGGCTAAAGGCATTTCTATGTCTAATGATAATTTTGCCTGCTGCTCTCTTATTAACCTGGCAAATTCCGGATTTAAATTATTTACGGAAAGACAAATGCCGCCCTTTCCGACGTTATTGGTAAAACCTTGCAGCAAATCCGACAAAAAGACTCTCCCGTCTTGCGTTACCAGGCGAAATTGCACCGGAAAGACCGAATCCAAACGTATATACTGCCGGCGCTCTCTACCCAGCTCTTCGCGTCTTTGCCTCATTGCTGCCTTATCCTTTCTACAACTATCCTTTGTTTAATCTTCCTGGCCAGGCCTTCAAAAAACTTTTTAAAATCAGAATACTCTGCTTGCGAAACTGTATTTTTTTTAATCTGGGCCTCCTGCCTGAAATATATCTTATTATTTCTACGTTTATATTCAACCATTAACTTTAACCAGGAGCTGTCTTCGGTTACGCTATCAGGTAAATATTTTACAACCAGGTTGCCAGGGATTTCAATCTCAAATATTGTCTCTTTGGTATCCAGGACCCCAAAGTCAAGGGGGTATCTGCGTTTATCCTTTGCTACCAAAGAGGTATCCAGGAGCGTTAGTTGAGGCATTATCCTTAAGTTGCCTGCCAGGGTAAAATACTCAGGGCCCTGGAAGCTGTAACGTAAGACAACCGGAAGATTAAGGTTATCTAAATTTTCAATAGTATACCCTTTTAACTTTGCGCCTATAGATACCACCTGTATTTTTTCTTTCAGCATCTCCTGTATTAATTCCGGCTGCGTGTATAATAGCCAATAACGCTGGGCCTGGTCATAAAAACCAAAACTAAAGATTGATTTCTCCGCCGAGATGCTCTCGTCGTCATTTATCTTTAATTTAAGCTCCTGCTTAACCAGGTTATGGCTAGCCGGATACATAGGCGTATCCTGTATTTTAAACCCGTCTTCTTTAAATATTAAGACCTTGCGTGCCTGGTCGTCCGGAGGTAAATCCATAAAAGAACAGGTTTGCGCAGTGGCGTCCAGAAAGACTATTTTATCCTTCAGGGATACAGCAACAATGCAATGATTAAAAAGCACCGAAGGGAAGTCTTCATTTAAATTATAATATTCCTTTGTAGCGATAAGAACAGGCCAGGCCAAGAAGCCCTCTTCTTTTAACATAGTGACCAAAAGTATTGCCTTATCCTTACAGTCCCCGTATTTGTTCCTGAATATATCTTCTGCGTTATGGGGTTCATACCCGGCTTTGCCGTATTCTACTGCCACGTAACGGATTTTTTGCGCGCAGAAATTATAAATCGCTCTCAATTTCTGCTCTTGAGAAACCGTATCCCTGGTTAGCTCCCTAACCTTCTTTTTTATGGCCTCGTCTGCTTTGAGCTTATCTTTAGCAAGCTGCCACCACCAGTCATAGATGTCCTGCCAGCTGTTAAATGTGGATACCAATAGCGTCGGGTTTATCTGGACATTCGGGGGCATGTTGGACTCGGGGATTATCTGGGGGATATTTTTAAACTGCCAAGCGTAGATTAAATTGCCGTTATGTTCTTCGGTTTTAGGATTGAGGTTTGCGCCAAAATCATTATATCTGTCATTGATGATTTTTATATGCAACGGTAATTTCTTCGGTAAAGTAATGCTAAAATTTGCCGCAATAATCGGCTCGCCTGACTGCACAGTATAGCCCAGGACAAAGTCTTTTTTATTAATAAGGTGGTTATTGTAAATCTTAAGTTTATACTCTATAACCGCTCCCTCGGTAATCTCCGGGAAGGAGATTATGTAAACGCGGGCGTTGCTGTAAAGCGGGAAATTCAGATACCTGGACACATCGCGTATATGGCGGCTCCCCACCTCCGTGACCGAACCGTCGGGTTTTATTGTCCTGGCATACTCCAATTCCATCTTTTCAAAGGTAGAATCATAATCTACGTGGGTCTCTGAGAAGTCTTCCTTTCCCCTTTCGTTTAAAATCTTGATTATATAATGCAGGTACGAAACCTGGGTGCCTTCGGAGCTTACTTCAATGCGCTCATCGCAGGACAAAATAAGGGCGCCTGCCTGCGGATATTGCGAGGACTGGGGAGCATTGGCTAAAATCTTATAGGTTTTCGGGTCTATGTCTTTTATATGGAGCACGCTTACCTGTTTTTCAATAACATCTATGCGCGCTTTCGCTTTTTCCTTGAATGTTTCGTTCTTAATCTTCTTGTAGGCCTCTAAGGCCTGGTCAAATAAATTTAATTTTTCGCAGGTTAAGCCCTGGTAATATAAATATTCTTCGTCGGCTATTTCCTGGCTATTAAAAATTTCTAACGCGTCGGTAAAATTAGCCAGGCGGTAATAAGAGATAGCTAAGAATTTCTTTGCCTCCGGCTGGCCTGATTTCCTGAATGCCTCTACTGCTTCTTTAAATTCTCCGTGATTATAATAAACCTTACCGAGCTCAAGATACAGCCTGTCTAAATCTTTGCCCCTTTTAATCAAATCTTTATACAGGCCAATGGCGCGTCGATAATAATCCTGAGATTGCCTCAAGTAGCCCTGCGCCTGTTCTAGTTCATCTGCCTGGCTACAGCCGCATAATAAATGCAGGATGCAAAATGCAAGAATTGCAAGACAGAACCTGGAATTTTTAACGGTATTTATAATACGCATTACAGGCTCCTTCTGCAGAAACCATACAGGGCCCTATGGGATTATCAGGCGAGCAGGCCCTAAGAAATAAGGGGCAATCCAGCGGAGAAATCAGGCCCTTTAAGATATCTGCGCATCTGCATCTTTTTTGCCTATCGCTTATTGCAAATCGCATATCGCTTATCTTAAATAAATCTTGCGCATCAAACTCGGAGAATTCGGTATTTATTTTCAGCCCGCTCTTGGGAATCCTGCCTAAACCCCGCCAATAAGCATCGGATATCTTAAAAACGCGTCTAATTATCTTTTGGGCTTTAAGGTTGCCGTCTCTGGTTACTGCTCTTCTATATTGATTCTCTACAGCGGGCTTTCTCTTTACCAGTTGGCGCAGAAGAAGATATATCCCTTCTAAAATATCCAGCGGCTCAAACCCGGTAACGCAGCAGGGGATTGCATATCTTCTGGGGATAAACTCATATGGCCTGGTCCCGATTATGGCTGAGACATGGCCTGGGCATAAGAAACCATTAAGGTTTAACCTTTTATCCCTCACCAGATAATCCATGGCAGGAGGGATTAGCTTCAAAGAATAAAAGAAAAACAGGTTCTTTAAATTTTCTTTTTCTGCCGATATGATACTTAAGGCGATTGTGGGAGCAGTGGTTTCAAAACCTACAGCCAGAAATACCACTTTCTTATCGGGATTTAGCCTTGCCACTTTTAAACTATCCAATGCAGAATAAACCACGCGCACGTTCCCGAGCCTTCCCCTTTCTTTTTCCAATGAGGATAGACTCCCGGGAACACGCAACATATCTCCGAACGTCAGGATAATAACGTCTTTCTGCCCGGCCAGCTTAATAGCGCTGTCAATGTATCCTTGAGAACTCACACATACAGGGCACCCCGGCCCGGCAATGAGCTGTAAATTCGGGGGTAAAAGTTTATCCAAACCGAACCTAAAGAAACTCTGCGTGTGCGTGCCGCAGACTTCCATGATATTTATCTTGTGTTCCGGAGCTATTTCCTTTATTTTGCTCAAGGCTCCTTTAATCAGTTTTTTATTGCGGAACTCGTCAATGTATCTCACTTATCAGCCTCAAAGTCTCTTTTGCTTTATCAGGGTCCACTTTCTCTATCGCAAATCCGGCGTGCACCAGCACATAATCTCCTAATTTAATAGAAGGCAGCATCTGGATATTTATGTTGCGGGTCAGCCTGCCGGATTCGACTTGCGCAAAATCTTCCTTAATTTTCTTTACTTTCATCGGAATAGCTAAACACATACCTTGCTCCTAAATCCTGCAATTGCAACCTGGCCGAGAGAAATAGAGGAGTCATTGCAGGATAATTCCTTATGCGTAAACACATTGAACCTTTCTTTATATAATAAATCCAAAGTTAGACGAAGTAAAAGATTATTTTGGAATACGCCTCCGGCTAAAACTACCTTATTAATCCTGCCTTCTCTCCTTAAGATTATACAGGCCTTTCTTATCATATCTGCTACAGCGAGATGAAAACGATAGGCGATTTTCTCTTTGGGTTCTTTATGCCTTAAATCCAAAATTATCTGTTTAAACATGGGGATAGGGTTTAAAATATACCTATCCTTATTTTTATTAATCTTAAACGGGTATCCTGTTTTCTCCGGACGAAAGCCCGTAGCTAATTCTTCTAATTTCATTGCCAGCCCTGCCTCAAAATCAGCTTTATATTTTTCTAAAACGAGGCTGGCTGCAGCATCAAAAAGCCTGCCAGCGCTGCTGGCTAAGGGAGAATTAAAGCCCGATAAATACATCTTTTTTAAAACCTCCCACTTCTTTTTATTTATAGCTTTTACAAAACCAATATCTAAATTTAAAAAATTTTCCTTATAAGCTAAATAAAGCCATGCTGCTGCCAGCCTCCAGGGCTCTAATATTGCCCTTTCTCCGCCTAAAAGAGGAATTTCCCGCAAATGAGCCGTTCTTTTAAAATCTTTATAACTGCAAACTAAAAACTCAGCTCCCCACAGCCGATTATCAAGGCCTAAACCTGTGCCGTCAAAAGCCACGCCTATTACTTTCTGCTCCTTAAGCCCGTTCTCCAGCATGCAGGAGGCTATATGAGCATGGTGATGTTGAGTAGGTAGCAGGTAGTATGTAGCAGGTAGGGATAAGGCGTATTTTGTGGATTGATATTCTGGATGCAAATCATAAGCGACAACTCTGGGATGCTGCTTAAGAAAATATTTAGCGGCTTTCTCAAATTCCAGGAAATCCCGCGGGTTGCTTAAATCCTGGCGAACAGGGGAAAGATATGCAAGATTGCCTTCGGCAAAACAAATTGTATTTTTTGCCTGAGCCCCCAAAGCCAGAACCGGTTTCTTTATCCTGAAAGGCAATCTTATTCTTCTAATCTCCATCTCTTAATAAAAGGCTGTATTCTTTCATAAAAAACCGCGTTAATTTAAATTTCTTGGCACCCTCTCCAATGCGTTTCTTTTCAACTGATGCCAGAGGCATAACCCCTGCCAGGGAATTAGTTAAAAATGCCTCATCTGAATCGTATAGGTCTCTGAGCGTAAAATTTGCCTCGATAATCTTGAGTTTATTTTTCCTGGCTAAGTCAAAAATTACCCTGCGGGTTATCCCCTCTAAGCAACCGCACGCCAAAGCCGGAGTAAATATCGCGTTGCCTTTGGCAAAGAATATATTGCTTCTGCTTGCCTCGGCAATATAACCACGGGAATTCAGAATAAGCGCTCCCTCAAAACCCCTGTTTCTTGCTTCCCGCAGACTTAATTCGTACAAAAGGCGGTTTGTGGTTTTATGCCTGGCCAAGAGATTATCTTCTTGCTGCCTTAACGATGAAACAGCCAGAGACATTCCTTTCTGATATTTCTCAGGCGCATAAGGTTGGTATTGTTTTACTATAACTGAAATGTCTGCCCCGCGAATAGCTTTCCATAATGTTAAACGCACATAAGCGTCATTTAAGCCGCCTAAGCCCACTGCTCTTTTGATTATATTTCTTATAGCCGCAGCTGAATAAGGCAAATGCAAACCTAATAGTTTACAGGAATTCTTTATTCTTCCTATGTGCGCGCCAAAATAAACGATTTTATCCTGATATGAACGCATTGTCTCAAAGAGCCCTAAGCCATATAAAAGCCCCGGGGTTAAAACCGATACCTTGGCTTCATCCGGAGTCAGGAACTGGCCATTTAAAAAAATAATTTCTTTTGCTCTGGAATTTTGCATTGCTTTCAGGATATCGCCTCTGTCATTGCCCTTGCCTTAACCAGCGTCTCTTCGTATTCGTCTTCAGGCTTTGAATCAGCAACTATGCCTGCGCCTACGCCGAAATAAAGCTCATTTCCTTTTTTTAATATAGTGCGGATGAGAATATTAAAATCCATATCCCCGGAAAAACTTAGATAACCCAGACTTCCGGTATAAATTGAGCGCCTGTTGGGCTCTAATTCCTTGATGATTTCCATAGCCCTGATCTTGGGGCAGCCGGTAATTGAGCCGCCGGGAAAAGATGCGCGCAATAAATCAATCCTGTCTTTGTCCTTGTGCAGGCACCCTGAGACCGTAGCTGTAGTCTGAAAGACTGTGCTGTATTCTTCAATCTCCCTTAACGCGTCCACCTTTATAGAATCATATCTACAGACCCTGCCCAAATCATTTCTTTCCAAATCCACAATCATCATCAGCTCTGCTGCATCTTTTGCGCTTCTCAGGAGTTCGTTTTTCAACCGCTGGTCTTTCAGTCTGTTTTTAGAACGCGGCCGCGTTCCTTTCATGGGACGGGTAGTGACTACATTACCATTTAAACTCAAAAACCTCTCCGGAGAAGAACTTAAAATCTGGAAACCTCCGCAATCAAGGTAGGCGCTGAAATAAGAAGGGCTGAGCCGGCGCAGCCGTTTGTAAATCTGGAATCCCGATAAGCCAGTCTCTGCCTGGAACCTCTGTGAAAGGTTCACCTGATAGATATCGCCCTTTCTTATATATTGCTTTGCTTTATTTACGGCTGAAATATAGCCCTTGCGGCTAAAATTGGATTCTAACTTTATAGGGTTGCCCCTGGGTTTATTTTCCTTATTGTGTGCGTTATGGGGATTAACTTTAGAAAGCAGTTTGTGTATTTTTTTTAAATTAAATCCGCAAAGCGATTTTGCCAAATGATAACTCCTCTCGGGAAATCCTGTTGCACATATATAGAGCATCTTTTTTAGGTTATCTATTATAATTACCGTATTATAAAAAGCGAAATGGCAGTCCGGAATTCCTAAATCATAATCATACCCAAGATAACCCACAGCGCCACCCAAAAGAGGCAAGCCCCTCTTATGCGCAGGAATTCTGTATTTCTCCAGCTCCCACCTTAATTTATCAAAAGGGTTTTGATTCTTCGTTTGCAAAATATAGAAGGGGTCTATGCCGAGAAAAGAATACCTTCCCAAAGAATACCTAGAATTAAGGCTGCTGTCCAGGAAGAAACAATTTCTTTCATTTTTCAGCGCCTTGAAAATCTCGAAGGGGCTAATCTTTAATTTATATGAGTTCAAGATGTAATATGCCATCTATTCTAAACGTGCGCTCGTCGTTTCTTAAACAGCAATACCCCACGAGGTAACTGCGGCTATTCTCCTGCCGGATTTCTGTGGGGATGACTTCCCTTTCGGTAACCTCAACCCCGGAAGAAGAAAGGTATTTTATTTTGAGCTTTGCGCCCAAGCCAATTGCCTCCTGTATCTGGCTAATCCTTTGGGCATTTATATTCTCCAGAAAATCCCGGTTAATGGCAAAAAGATTGGAAAAATAGGTAAAATCCACGATACCTTTATCCCGGAGTATTTCTTTTAACATCTTAAATACTCCCAGGGTAAGCTCCACATCGGATAACGCGCGGTGCATCTGCCGGGCCTTGAGCCCGAGCCTTTCTGCCACAAACCAGAGCGCATAACGTTCTAATCCGGGAAGAAGGCGCCTGGCCATCTTTAATATATCCAAAACCACAAATCCTTGCAATGCGTTCTTTCCGAGCATCTTCAATTCATTGTTCAGGAATTCCAAATCAAAACCTGCGTTGTAAGAACAAAGGCAGCTATCCTGGATAAACTTTAGGAATCCAGGCATTACCGCATCAATAGCCGGGGCATCTTTAAGCATCTCTTGGCTAATCCTGTTTACCTGAAAGGCAGCCTCAGAAACAGGCCGACGAGGATTAACCAGTGACTGGAACGCGGCTATTTTAGCGTCACCCTTAAATCTTATTGCGGCTATCTCTATTATCCTGTCCCCTGAGACCGGCTCAAGGCCGGTTGTCTCAGTATCAAAGATAGTAAATTCTGTCTCATCTATGCTCTTACTCATTTTTTCTCCTGGCAATATATGCCGGAATTTGCTTTACCGGATGATAAGAGAGTTTTACCCTTCTAAGGTTTTCCAAACCCGAATCATCCATGATGTTTATATATTTATAGCCGTTTAATTCCTGGCAAAATTCACGGAAGATAAACTGGCTCAACCCCTTGATTGACAGGTCTGCGATTTCATATAATATGCAGAATGTATCGGAGTTTAATTTATGCCCGAAGGTAAATGCCTTTAAATCCTGGCCTATTTTTACAATGCGGCCGGTAACATTCAAATTCCGGTAATCTTTAAGCAAAGATTGAAGGCATACTGAACTATCGTCAAGCATAGCGCGATAAACCGGGTCTTGATTGCGCGTTTTTCGCTCCCTGCGCCACTGATTATATAATTTAAGGCAATCGTCCCTGTATCTTAATGAGAATGGCAGGTATGCGAATTTATTGTGTTTTATAAAATAATTAAAAGAGGCGCGCTTGGATTTAAATTTATTCCCTTTAAGACCCGCCAAATCGTTTCTCAGGCAAATATAATCATAGGATTTAATCTGGCAATCAAACCCCGCCGCTTCATAAAAAGATACGTCCTCCTCTTCGATATTTTCTATGCGCGATATGTCCTTATTCCGGTTAAATTTATCCGTAACCGCAAAAACTTTTTTTGTAACCTCCGGCTTTTTATTATTGCCTAACGGCGCAAGGTATAAAAAGCAGCCGATTTTATCCTTAAAAAATATGCAAAGGTTATCTTCAATCAGTGCCCAGCTGATATCAAAGAGTCCTTTCCAGATATAAATATTGGCAAAGGCATAAACAGCTAATTCATGCCTGTCTATACCCAAGAATGGCTCAAATAATTTTTTGTCTTTAAGGGTCAATTTATTAAGTCTCACCGGTTAAATCTTTAGTTCTAAAATATCCAGAACCTCTTCGTATGCCTGGATGATTTGTGGATTGTCCTTCAGGACTCTCACTTGCTGCGGGGCGTTAAGAAATGCGGATAAATACTCTGTATATTCTTTAAACTCTGCGCTCTTTAAATTCTCTTTTACATAAGGGCAATTCAGGTCCACCGTCAGAAGAACTTTGTTACCCCGAAGATTAATAAGAAAAGGGTAGAGTTGGCATTCAAAGGGCCTTGAGGCATAAATTTTACATTTATTATCCGCAACGCTTAAAAAAGGGCAGATAAACCCATCTTGCGCTTCATTGGGAACAGGGATGATTTTTCTACCGAGAGAAATAAGCGGCACAGAGATACCTTTGTCAAGCAGGTCCTGCATCTCCGTATCTAAAAGACACGGCGCCCACACAGAATCCACATCGCTAAATCTGCAGCAGCCTTGGCATTTTAAACAAAATCCCTGGGGAATTAATTGCTTTATCACTTGACAATACTGCCTAATTTAACTTTTCTTTCCGGAGAAATAATAAAAATACCCGTTTCATCGGAAGCTGCCAAAAGCATACCCTGGCTTTCTACGCCACGCAAAAGCGCCGGCTCTAAATTGTCTACCACAATAACCTGTTTGCCTACTAAATCTTCCTTTGCGTAAGAACTCTTTATGCCGGCTACAATTTGCTTGGTTTTATCCCCTAAATCAATGACTATTACATAAAGCTTATCCGCATTAGGATGCTCTATAACTTCTTTTATTTCAGCTACTTTTAACTCTATTTTCTTGAACTCTTCCAAAGTGGCCATTGTGCCTATATAATAACACAGTTGATAATAAAATACAAAGCCTTTCAGAACCTGAATTCCGCTACTAATTCAATTTGATAGGCGGGGTCTGCTGAGCCATCCCCCCGGACAAAGGGGGTAAACAGGCTTCCTTCTGTATCATCCCTTCTTTCCTTAAAGTATCTGCCGGGGAAGAAGTATCCTCCATACAGGCTGACATTTATGTGCTTATTTACATCGTAAGAAAAAGATACATCTATTTCCTGGCCTAAATTTCGCGAGAGCTCTTTGGCAACGTCGTCAAATTTACCTACGCCTTTTTCATTTGCCTTTATATACCACCAGTCAACCGTCACGCTGAATTTGTCCGTAAACCTGTAATCAAAACCAAAGGAGGGCATAATCAGGTTTTCTAATACTCCGTCATCGGCTAAGGTGCTGGGGCGATTTACACCCACCCCGTAATTTAAACCATAACCCCAGCCAAAGAATACAAGGGGCAGCGAATCCGCAACAGGAGAGAGCGAATCGTAGAGATGAGTATTTAACGGAGAGTAGATGCTGAATGCCTTATTTGCGCCGCTTAAAAATTGCTCATCCCCGTTATCCACCATCTCTGTGGTGACCTTATTGCCGGAGCTAAAGAGAAACTGGCAGTGTGGAGAAAACCTGCCTATATTATATGAACCGCTGGCATATAAAATGTACCCTTTATGCTGGACATCCTTAAAATCAGCGCTCTCTGACTCTGCCTTGCCGAAATTCCTGGCTATTTCAAATCCTAATGATAACCCTCTGACATTCACGTCGTAATCCAATCCCAGTATTCCCAGGGTCTCTTTATGTACAGGAACGGCGAATTTATTTGTTCTTTTACCTTCGCTCGTATGGTCTAATAAAAGGCCGATAAAAGGCTGGAATTTATTATTGTCTAATAAAAACACCGCATCAAAAGCAAAATAATTGGCGGCATTGGGCTTATAGATTATGCCCTCCTCTTTTTCCTGCTTTATCTTTGGGCCAAGCCGAGTCTTATACACTAAATCCGGCCGGAAATAATAAAACCTCCAACTGAAATTCTCAGCCGGATGAGCCAGGCTAAACCCGTAATTTTCATAAGTGCCTGTGCCCTGGGCAAAGCCCTTTCCTACCTCATAAGGAAATAGCCCCGCTTTAAATCTCAAAGGCAGTTCCATTATTGGCAATTCAAACCAGAATTCTTCAGCCTGCGGAAGCAGCTCATCGTCTCTATAAGCCTTAATGCGGGTCGGGCCTGAAACTGTAAGTTTATTATGTATGAATAAAGGGGCATCGTAATCATAGGGGCCATTTCGCTCTAACTTAAGATAAAACCGCTCCCCTTTGTCTTTAGACTTAAGCTCAAACCCGAGACTGTAATCAATCCCTAAATAAGTAGTAGAGTCATCCTTGTTTGCGCTGTCTAAGTCAACCACGTTTTTAAAGCTGATCAAATCCGTCATCAGGTAAGCATCCATTGAGAAAATAAAACTTTCTGTTTCAAAGATGGGTGCGCTGTAACAAAGGCCAACCCAGAAGATAATGGCGCTTAAGATTAACAGAACTTTCCTTGGCACTTTAATTATTTTATGTAATAGAATGGCAGGGTAAAGTGGATATTGATAATAATTATAGCAGGCGAGCTAAATTTGGCAATTAAAACATTCGCTGTTCGCCGTTTTCATACCTGCCCCTAGGGGCAGGTATTGAAGACTGGCGGGGCCGACGGGATTCGCACCCGCGACCTTCTCCGTGACAGGGAGACGCCCTAAACTAGACTAGGCCACGGCCCCTAATATGGAATGTAAATTTTACCCTACAAAGTGATTTGTTGCAATAAGTTTTTCTGGTGGGTCTGCTTCGCTGAAGCGCTTTCGCCTTCAGCTTGGTAGAACCTCACCATCTCAACATTAGTGTAAAATCTCTGCGAAGCCGTGCGCAAAAGCAGCATGGCGAAACAGGATGGTGGGCGCTAAGGGACTCGAACCCCTGAACCTTCTGCGTGTAAAGCAGACGTTCTAACCAACTGAACTAAGCGCCCAATTTTTCAATCCTTCAATCCATCCTTTAATTCTACTACACAGAGTAACATCAGAAATGATGATACGAAATGTTCCAAAAGGCAATGTCTTTCTTTTTTGTTTACTAGCTCTACTGATCGCCAATAGTGGCTTATAAAACTGTCTTAAAGGAATACCGCTTATTTTAGTCCAGTGTATCTGAGCTTGCGCAATATCTAAATGTGGATGTATATTGATTTTCCCTCGCAACCTACTAAGCGGAATTCTGCATACTTTTATTAAAAAACGCGTCATTAATCTAATCATATCGGCATCGCTATTAGCAAATACAAATGAATTCCGGGATGCCATATAACCTTCCGCCCAATAAAGCGCTGATCCAATTAATTTCAAATTTTCCAAAGAACACTTTTGAGGAATCTCTTCTTTTGCTATATCTATTGTTTGTTGACGAATCTTGGCCCATCTAAATCTTGAACTATTGGGGTGATTGGCTGCTTTTGCGCGTCCTTTATCTTGATTTAATTTTAGGTTCTTAATTTGTTCGGATGTTAAAGGGATATCTCGCACCCATTTACTTATCGAACTCTTAGAGCACTTTATTTTATTTGCTATGGTTCTGACAGACCATCCTTTATGCCTTAATCTTCTAGCCCTTTCTCTTTCTTTTGCTCTCATATAAGAACCACCAATCTTATTATATATATATAATAATATAATGGTTTCTATATGTCAAGTAAAATATCAAAGAACAACACTAATGACTTCTGACAATCTCCTTGACCCGCATCAGGCGCACTAGGTTCCCGCGCTCAAACTCGTTCAACTTCTGGGTAATGTATCTGATGGTATCCTGAATCGAGGGGATAAGCGTATATTCCAGGGCATTCACCCTGCGCCGCGTGCGTTCAATTTCATAAGACAAAATATCCAGCGTCTTTAATGCCTGGGCCAGCCTTAATAAAGAATGGATATAATCCCTAGCTCCGGCAACCGCCACATCCAGCTGCGCAGAGGCCTTAAAAAAGTCATACCCTGCCTCTATATAAAACTCCTTAAGCTCAAATAGCGGCACGCGCACATTCATAATTCTGGCCGTAGAAACGCCGATTATGTATTTTGAATTTATCCTGGAGAACGATTCCTCAAAATTAGCCTTGGAGGTGGTAATCCGGCAATAGAGCAAATCCTGAATAATTCTCTTGATCCTGTTCTGAAAATCTTCCTTTGCCTTATCAATGTCTCTAAGCAATATAAGGAACCTGCGCATCATCTCCTCTAATTTATCCTGCAGGAGGCTATGGCCTCTCTGGGCAAGTAATAAGCGCTTGCGCAAGCGCAGCAATTCCATGCGATTGGGGTTTACGCGCAGTATCATATTCTATTTAGCAGCATAGTATTTGTTAAGGTAAGCTTCCCGGATGCGCTTGAGCTCCTGCTTAGGAATCAACCTCAAAAGCTCCCAGCCGGTCTCCAGGGTCTGGATTATTGAGCGGTCTTCGGATTCAGACTGCCTGACGAATTTGTCTTCAAAGGCATCGGCAAATTTTAAATAAAGTCTGTCTAAATCCGAAAGTGCTGCTTCGCCCAGAATCACTGACAATTCCCTTGCTTCTTTTCCTTTGGCATAACAGGCAAAGAGCTGGTTCAGGACATCAGAGTGGTCCTCGCGTGTTTTCCCGGAGCCGATACCTTTATCTTTCAGGCGCGAGAGGCTCGGTAAAACATCCACCGGCGGATAAATCCCCTTGCGGTGCAATTCGCGCGAAAGGATAATCTGGCCTTCTGTAATGTAACCGGTCAAGTCAGGAATCGGGTGGGTTTTATCATCTTCAGGCATTGTAAGCACAGGTAGGAGCGTAATAGAGCCAACCTTGCCTTTGATACGGCCAGCGCGTTCGTAAAGCGTGGCTAAGTCAGTATAAAGATAACCGGGATAGCCTCTTCGGCCGGGGATCTCTTTGCGCGCTGCGGAAATCTCCCTCAGGGATTCGCAATAAAAAGTCATATCAGTAAGAATGACTAAAACGTGCATATCCAGGTCAAAGGCTAAATATTCGGCGCAGGTTAAGGCTAAGCGGGGAGTAGAGATGCGCTCAATCGCAGGGTCATTAGCCAGATTTATAAACAGGACGCTACGTTCAATTGCGCTGGTGTTACGGAAATCAGCCATAAAGAAATCCGCTTCTTCAAAGGTGATGCCCATTGCGCCAAAAACTACGGCAAAACTCTCCTCTTTTCCTAAAACTCTTGCCTGCCTGGCAATCTGGGCAGTTAAGCGGGAATGCGGCAGGCCTGAGGCGGAAAATATGGGCAGTTTCTGGCCGCGCACCAGGGGATTCATTCCGTCAATGGTAGAAACCCCGGTCTGTATAAATTCCGAGGGATATGCGCGGGAGCTCGGGTTGATGGGATTGCCATTGATATCCATGCGCTTGCTGGCAATAACCGCAGGCCCGTTATCGCGCGGCCTGCCTGCGCCGTCAAAGACCCTGCCTAATAAATCCGGTGAAACCGCCAATTCCTGGGTCCTGCCTAAAAAGCGCACCTTTGAACCAAGGACGTCCAAACCAAGAGTCCCCTCATACATCTGCACCAGAGCCTTGTCTTCGGAAATCTCAAGGACCTTACCCCTGCGGATTGCTCCGTCGGAAAACTCCACCTCTACAAGCTCCGCGTACTTTATGTCTTCGGTCTTTTCTACAACCACCAGCGGCCCGGAAACCGAGGCAACAGTCAGATATTCTTTAAGCATAGGTATTTTTAAGCTCCTCTTCCACTTTATCAAATTCCTGTAAATTATCTTCTTCAATATATTTTAAACGGCTGAGCTTCTCGCGCACCGGCAATTTCACGATTTTTTCAAAATCCATCCCCTCTTCAAGCTTCTCTTTGCTTAATGCGTAAAATTGCAAAATTAGTTTTAACATGCGGTACTGCTTGGCTAAAGAAGCGTAGGTGTCCACTTCGTGAAAAGCGTTCTGGTGCAGGAAGTCTTCGCGGATAGATTTGGCTACCTCTAAAATCAGGCGGTCGGAAAAAGAAAGAGACTCAATGCCTACGAGGCGCGCGATTTCTAAGAGGGAGGACTCCTCTTCTAAAAGCCGCATTGCCTCTCTACGCAAGGCAATAAAGTCTTCGGAGATATTATTTTTTAAAAAGTTCTCTAAATTATCGTGATATAACGAGTAGCTCAAAAGCCAGTTTATCGCCGGGAAATGCCTGGCATTGGCTAATTTATCATCCAGTCCCCAGAATACCTTGACTACGCGTAGCGTCGCCTGCACCACCGGGTCAGATAAATCACCGCCGGGAGGAGAAACCGCTCCCATAACGCTTAGTGCGCCCTGCCGGGAATCGCTTCCCAAGCAGACTACTTTACCGGCGCGCTCGTAGAATTCCGCTAATCTTGATGATAAATAAGCCGGATACCCCTCTTCACCAGGCATCTCCTCTAAACGGCCGGACATTTCGCGTAGCGCCTCAGCCCAGCGGCTGGTTGAATCTGCCATAACCGCAACTGAATAACCCATATCGCGGAAATATTCTGCGATAGTTATACCGGTGTAAATAGAAGCCTCGCGCGCTGCCACCGGCATATTAGAGGTATTGGCAACGATTACTGTGCGCTCTAATAAGGGCCTGCCTGTTGCCGGGTCTTTCAATTCCGGAAAGCTTAATAAAAGGTCAGCGCATTCATTACCGCGTTCTCCGCAAGCCACATATACGACTATCTGGGCATCTGACCATTTGGCAAATTCGTGCAGAACTACGGTTTTTCCTGATCCGAATGGCCCGGGGATGCAGGCAGTCCCGCCTTTGGCAATGGGAAAGAGCGTGTCAATAACCCTCTGCCCGGTGGTTAAAGGCTCATCCGGAGCAAATTTTTCCTTTACTGCGCGGGGCTTCCTTACTGGCCAGCGCTGCAACATAGTTATCTCGTGTATCCGGCTATCGGATTTAATTTTCGCTATTATATCCTTAACGCTGAATTCCCCTGCTTTTATTTCTACGAGCTCCCCGGCGATGCCGTGAGGAACCATCACCTTATGCTTTATCAATTCTGTCTCATTAATTATGCCTAGGATATCTCCGCTGGAAACACTCTTTCCAGGTTCAACCTGCGGCATAAATTTCCATTTTTTGTTATGGTCTAAGCCAGGCAGTTCTATACCGCGGGATATAAAATCTCCGGAGAGGCTTCTTATCAGGTTAAGCGGCCTTTGTATGCCATCGTAAATAGAGCTGATTAAACCTGGGCCAAGCTCCACGCTTAAGGGTTCATTGGCCAGGTACACCGGCTCTCCTGGCCCTATGCCGGTAGTCTCCTCGTAAACCTGTATAAAGGCAAGGTCATTCTTTAGTTCAATGATTTCTCCGATTAATTTCTTCTCTGACACGCGCACCATATCATACATCCTGGCGCCCCGGCAGCCATTGGCAACCACCAGGGGGCCTGATACTTTAATAATTTTAGGTTGTTTCATAATTTAGTTCTCCAAATTAAAAGGTTCCTGTTGCCCTGAGCCGTATATCTCGTACTATGCTATCCAATAAAGCCGTTCCAGCATCTTTAGCAAAAGGAATGAAAACAGGTAAGGCCAAATGCCTGTAACTATTGATCTGGGTCTCCATTGCCTGATAAAGATTATCCTGCACTAAGCAAACTGCGGGCTTCTCGCTTACAGCTTTATCTAACATTGCGCTGCACTCCTCAGCTTGTTTTGCTGCGTAAACCTTAAACCCTAAGGCCTTAAATCCCGACACCGCATCCTCATCTCCGATTATAGCTAAAGGTTTCTCTAAATTAGATTCTTCAGGCATAAACGTTATTTAATCTCTCTTTCACTAAATCATCCGATACGTTGTTCAGCTTTGCCAATATAATCATACGCATCAGATTAATCTCATTCACCTTGGCAAAGTAATAAGCCAATAAGGGCTCTGGCCCAGAACTTAAATACTTTGCCGGTTTTAGGGCCTGGATAAGAAAATCGTTAATCGCTTTCTCAAGGGAAACAAATGAATTCTCCTGTTGCAGCTTCTGTATTGGCTCGCGCAATATAGAGGTATAATCAACGATGCGGCCGCGCTTATGCACGTATTCAAGCCGGCTTAAGAAAAGCGCCAAATCCTGGTCGTAAAGCCCTAAAAGAACATCCTTGTTTATGAACCCTTCACAGGTTAAAAGGCCGGAGAGTTTCTCCTTCGGCTCTTTTAAAATATACAGCCTTAAAAAAGTCTTGATATTGTGCATGTCTATCAGGTGCATAAAATAATCCTGCAGGAATTCGCTGGGCCGCTTCTTCACAACTTCATCTTTGCATTTTAATATATCCGGCTCTGTCAGGCCCAGAAGCTCCTTGTCCAACATTAAATCAGCGATGAGTTTCTTTAGTTTAAGCAGTTCCCGGTTTAATGCGCTTTCCAATTGCCGGCTCTCTTTAATCTGCAGGAGCTCGTCGCTATAAAAATCCGATTCCGCAAATAATCTCAGCGCCTCGTTTAAATCGGATTCTATCGCTTCTTCAAATACCTCTCTCTTAATCAGAAAATTCTCTAAGGCGCGGATTTTCCCGATGGCAAAGGCATAGTTTAACGGAGACTGTCTCATGAGAAAAGAATCCTCGCTATTTCGGTTTCGTAATCCTGTCTGGTTTTTTCAAGATAAAAATCAATATCTTCAGGCGCCTCCCTGACCTTATCTGCCAGGACCTGCTGTTTCTTGAATTTATCTCTGGCAAGAGTCGATTTTAATTTTTGAAATGCACTGTCAATTAACTCTTGCCTAGTTTTGAGCAGGTTCTTCTTCTGCTCCAGGCGCGCAGCCACTACCAGCCTTTGCTTCTTGGCTTCGCAAATGCCCTTTTCTTCATTAATGCGCTCCTGATACAGCCTTCCTGTTTCAAGCCTTGCCTCCTGAACGATTGTGCGCCGCTTGCTTTTGGCCTCCTCGATTATTTTATTCCTGTGAGCAGCCGCTTCGCTGAGGATATGGTTTAAAATGGATTCTAATGGCATCTAAATTTTAACTCCCAAGAGCAATAAGAACCCCGCTGCCAGACCCAATATCGCATATATCTCTACAAATATAGGTAAGACCAATGCCTTGCCCGCCTCTTCGGGTTTCTTGGCCACAATATAAATTGAGGATACCGAAACCTTGCCCTGCCACACTGCAGAGATAGATTCTACCAAACTCACTAATGCGCATATGGAGAAAATCTGTATGCCCTGGGCTAAGCTAGGCACTTTTATGCTGGCTGCCAGAAGGTTAAGCTTGTTTAACACTAAGAACCCGATGAGAAATCCGTAAAACCCCTGCGTGCCAGGAATGCCTACCAGCGGTATCATCTTGCCGAACTTTTCCGGGTCCTCTGTCATTACCCCTGCCGCTGCCTGGCCGGCTAAAGCCACGCCTATAGATGAGCCGATACCCGAAATAACCATTACAGCTGCTGCGCCTGCAATTGAAAAAATCAGACCTAGGTCCATATCCAGCCTCCTGTTTTTAACTTATCCTGATATAGCGGGTTTCTATTTTAAAGGGTCTAAACCTACTCCCGCCGGATTTAAAAAATTTGGAGAAGAACTCCACGAACTGCAGCCTTACCGGATGCACAAAAGCCCCTAACAGATTCATTGAAAAAGACACGATGTGGCCGAAAACAAAAATAATAATGAGTATGGATGCGCTGATGATAATCTTAAAAAAAACTATCTTATCAACGAAGGGTATTATTGACGTGGCTATCTGGCTGAATTGCACGGCAATAAGATTTATGGTCCCGGCCATAACCCCGGTAACCAGCCCCAATGCCCACAGACGGCTGTAAGATAATATATCGCTAAGATACCCTGAAAAGGCGTTATAAAGATTATATACGCCGTAAAATAATTTTGAGCCGATTCCTTTTTCCGCGCGGCCCTGGGTCAGGACCAAGGCTATAGTCCCTGAAAGGGCGGCGTATTTGAATAACCCGATATTGGCATTGCCTAATAATTTCAAGAATATCATCCCCAATCCGGTCAATCCGAATAAAAACGTGAGCATGGAAACCTGGTCCAAAACAATATCGAGGTAGCGTTTATTTTTAATATTGCCTATGGCAGCTACAATATTGCCGAACCAGACCTGGATTACGCCAAAAGAAAGCGCTATGCCTAAAAGCTTTGTGGGCTCTTTTAAGGGGTCCAAGAGCACCAGCGAATCTTTAAACCTCTTAAGGGGCAGGAATATTTTATTGCTTTCACCGAGTAAATCAAATAAATTTCCGAACCAGCTGCCGGTAAGCGCTCCGATGATAATCGTGGATACCCCGCAGAATAAAAACATTCTCCAGAATTTAGTTCCCTGCGGCCCCATCGCGATTCTCTTAAGCACAAGCCAGGAGATAAATGTCAGCATAATGCCGTAACCGACATCCGAAACGCAGAAACCGAAATACAGGAAGAAAAACGGCGCTAAAAACGGGGTAGGGTCCACTTCATTGTATTTAGGCATTCCGTATATCTGGGTGATGAACTCAAAGGGCTGAATCAGCCGTTTATTTTCCAGGATAACCGGCACTTCTTCGCCTTCCTGGGGGTCGGAAATAAATATTGCCGCTTCCTTATAATTATGCGCGATTTCTTTCTCTAGGCGTGGGATGTCTCTGTAATTAATCCAGCCGCTTAAGGCAAAGGTATATTCCTGCCTGGATAAATTTTTTTCTGCCTCATCGATTTTCTTGAGGTTGGCCAGATAGTCATAGATTATCTTCAATTTGAATTGCTCTTTTGACAAGCCGGCTATTTTTTGTTTAACTTCCAGGATGTGGTCATCTAATATTAAAGATTCGCTGTTTATCTCAAGCAAAATATCTCTTACCGCACTTTTATAATAACCCAGGGCGACAAAATTAAAAAGGCGGCTCTTTAAAAGCACCTCCAGGCGTCCAAAGTCTTTCTTAAGATATATGATTGCCAGGTAAGTATTTGTTTTATCGCGGCTGATAACTTCAAAGAAACAATGGATGTCTGTGCCAGAGGCATCTTCCAGTAAATTTTCGTATTCGCGGCTGCTTAAGACGCCAAGCGCTACACCGCAGTATTGAGTAGCCCGGATTTCATCCAAAGGCAGACTCAGGTTTCGCCAGGGGGCCAAAAGTTGCTTTCTTAGCGCGAGTTTTTCTCTGTGTTGCATTAAATCCTTAAGATGGCTGCGCTCGGCTGACAACTCTTTAAGCAGAGCCTGCAAATCAAAATTATTTACCGCCTCTTTTAATTCCCGCTGGTAGACAATGGGCTTAAGATTTGCCATCCCCTCTAAAAATCCTGCCTTCTCTCTGAAAGCAGCTAAAAATGAGATGGCTTCCTCGATTTCTAAAAGCTTAACGTCGCTTGAAAAAGGCTGGGCGCTTATACCCGCTTCATCCTGCTGAATATTAACTAACTGGAGAGTCCCCATCTTTTGCAATAAGCTCATAAGGCTGCTTCTGTCTTTATGCAAAGCGATAATCTCTATCTTTTTTACTTTAGCAATAGCCATGTTTTTAATCTAATTTAGACCTGATAAAACCCACTGCCTTATCCAGATTATGCCAAGCCTTTTCTTTCAAGACATTTATTTCGTCTTTGGTCCTGTTTTCAATCGCAGAGACTTCCTGTAATGCCTCCGCATTTATTTTGTTCTTTAAGTCTTGGCTGTCGGTTTTCGCCTTCTCTAAGGCGATCTCTATAAACTGCTCTTTTTCTAATTTAGCCTCATGCAGGATTTTCTGGGCTTCTAATTTAGCCTCGTCAATTATTCTCTGGGCCTTGCTTTCAGCTTCTTTGATTTTATCTAACGCTAACTTGGAATCCATAAAATAAATTAGATAAATTCTTCAACCGCTTTCAAGGGGTCATTCGCTTTCAATATGGGCCTGCCGACAACGATATAATCTACGCCTGCTAACTTAGCCTCATCAGGCGTAGCAGACCTGCATTGGTCAGCCTGTGCTTTGCCTCTCAGGCGTATTCCCGGGGAAACGATTAAAAAATTCCTGCCCAGATATTTTCTAATAAGTTTGGCTTCATGCACAGAACAGACCACGCCGTTCAGGCCGCATCTTTTAGCCATCCTGGCTAAATAGAGCGCCTCTTCGGGGAGCCTGCGTTGAATCTTAAGGTCCTGTAAAAAATGCGAGCAGATGCTTGTCAGTATGGTTACGCCTAAGACTTTTGTCTTGCTTCCTTTACAGACCTTAGCTACTTCTTTTATTGCTGTCGGCCCAGAAAGGGTATGCACTGTAAACATGGCTACTTTATGCTTCAGGAGCTCCTTTGCGGCATTTGCCATGGTATTGGGTATGTCATTAAATTTTAGGTCCAGGAAAACCCGGCCTCCTTTTTTATGGATGAATTCGATTATCCTGGGGCCGCAGGCAATAAAAAGCTGCAAGCCCACCTTAAAGATTTTTATCTTGGGATAGAGCTTGTTTATAAAATATCTGGCCTTCTCGAAAGTGCCGACATCTAAGGCGAGGATGAGCTTCATGCCTTAAGGCTCCCGATTAAATACTTGATATCCTTAATCCTGTTTTCTTGTAAATGCCTGTTTATTCCAGCGATAATATCCGTGCTTATGCGGGGATTAATAAAATTTGCCGTGCCCACGCTTATTGCAGTTGCGCCGGCAATGATAAATTCCAGGGCGCTTGCGGCATCCATTATACCACCCATGCCAATTATTGGAATTTTAATCTTTTGGTATGCCTCCCAAACCATTCTTACGGCTACCGGCCTGATTGCCGGGCCGCTTAAGCCGCCGGTAACAGAGGCAAGTTTAGGCTTCTTCTCCTCTACATCTATGCTCATCCCAGTTAAGGTATTAATTAAGCTAACTGCGTCGCTTCCTGCCTTTTGCGCTGCCAAGGCAATCTCGGCAATATCAATAACATTCGGAGAAAGTTTAGTAACTAGGGTTTTATTAGTAACCTTGCGTACTGCTTTTATAACTTCGTATGTTGCGCGGGGGTCTTGGGCAATAAGCCTTTTGCTTTTAAGATTCGGGCAGGAGATATTCAGTTCAAACCCTGCAACCTCTCTAATCTTACCCAGCTTCTTTGCCAGGCCAATAAATTCTTCCGGATTAGTCTCTGAAGAAATACTGACAATTACAGGAACGTCGAGCTTAACCAAAGCCGGCAATTTCTCTTCTATAAACGCATCTATTCCAGGATTCTCCAAGCCGATGGAATTGAGCATCCCTGCCGGAGTCTCGCAGGTGCGCGGCACAGGATTCCCCTGCCGCAGATTTAGAGTAATAGTTTTGGTAACGAGTGCGCCTAACTTCTTAAAATCAATAAAATCGGCAAATTCCTCGGCATAGCCGAATGTGCCCGAGGCTACCATTACCGGGTTTTTTAAGCGCAGTTTTCCGATTTTCACAGCAAGATTTGGCCGCATTTTATTTTCCCAAAATCATCCTCAGGGACACAAACAGCAAAAATACTCCGAATAACTTTTTTAATAAAGGGTCTGACAAATTCTGAATAAAACTGGCGCCGATTAGCCCGCCGATAAAAAATCCCAAACAGATAAAACCAGCCATACCCAGCTTTACATTTCCGCTATAATAATAGCGTAGCGCAGCCAGAAGCCCGATAGGCGGCACCATAATCGCCAGAGTTGTGCCCTGCGCCTGGTGCTGGGTGAGTCCGAAAATATAGACCAGCACAGGAATCATTATTGTCGCTCCTCCGATGCCGAACATCCCGCCGAATATGCCGGCAATCAAACCTAAGAGAATATATAATACCTGGCTCATTTTACTCCCCCTTTTAGAAACTCGGCTCAATACAGAGAATCTTGTATTTCCAAAAGTCCTTCAAGCCTCCCTGGATAAAACTTAAATTAGTAAGATACTTCATCTTGCACCAGACAAAGAATTTGTTTTTTGGCTCCATGGAAAAGTTCCATTTTACATACTGATAGGCAAAGTAAAGCGTTAATAAAAATGCTGCGAGCGCAAAAAGCTTTATCCTCAAAAACAACGCCGCAATAAAAAGAAAGGCGAATATATGCATCAGATGAAAATTCCCTAAATAAACAAACCCACGCAGAGGAAAAGGCAGCCAAAACGAGGGATTGCCTTTTAAGAATTGAAAGATTATCTCTAAGCCTTTCTTCTTAACATACTTGTCAATCAAGGGAAGATGCGCCTGGCCATAGGTTATCCAGACCTTTCTTAAAGATTTCAGGTCTGCCCGGTGCATATGGTCAACCTTTGCCCTGGGCGCAAAGTAAAACTTCCATCCTTTGCTTCTATGCTGGTAACTTAAATCCATATCCTCTCCCGTTGGCCTTTCCCAAAATTTTGCTCCGATTTCCTGCATCGCGCTCCTGCGATAAGCCACATTGCAGGTGCCGAAGAAATATGCCTTATGTCCTCCTATATCTGAAGGCTTTGGGTTCTTGGGAAAATCCGGGTAGTAACCTTCCTTGATAAACCCATAGCGGGGAGAAACCATATTAAAACGAAAATGCTGGCACCAGGCCTCAACTAGGTTATCCGGGTCTACCTTCAAGGTGTAAACCTCTCCGCCTACAGCGGCAATTTTAGGGTCTCTATTAAAATGTTTGAGCATCTCATTGAGCCAATTCTTATCCGGAGCGCAGTCTGCATCAGTAAAGAAGAGGAATTCCCCTTTTACCGCTTCTAATGCTCTGTTACGGGCAAATCCCGGAGAGGGGCAATTGGGAATTTCTACTAATTGAATAAAAGGATATCTTCTTTGCCAATTCTTGATAATCTCAATGGTTTTATCGTTAGAGCCGCCGTCCGCAATAACCCACTCCCAAGAATCGCGCGGGTAATCTACATTTAAAAGGTATTCAAATGTCTTTTCAATAGTGCGTTCAAAATTCTTTACAGGGATAATAATAGAAACAAAAGGCACGGTGGACATCTTTAGATTATTTCATCCGCAGCGAATACAGGTCCTTCTTTACAGACCCGTTGAAAACCACTCTTTGTCTTCACAGCGCACCCTAAACAGGCGCCTATTCCGCAAGCCATATGCTCCTCAAGAGAAATCTGCGCAGGAATATTATGTTTCTTAGAAACTAAGCTAATCTCTTTAAGCATGGGGCGGGGGCCGCAGGCATAAATGGTCGATGGTCGATGGTCGATGGTCGATGGTAAATGCTTCAATAAATCTGTAACTTTGCCCTTAAAGCCCCGGGAACCATCATCGGTGGCTATTCTAACTTCGCAGCCTAAATCTTTAAAGTCTTTTTCGCAGAGAATCTGGCTCTTTGTTTTTACCCCGAGAAGGACCAGAGGGTTATGTTTCTTTAATTTTTCTGCAAGAAAAAGTAAAGGCGCAACCCCCATTCCGCCTGCTACCAAAATTGTTCTCTCGGTCTGTCGTTCTCTCGGTCTGTCGTTAAAAGTAAAGCCGGTTCCCAGCGGGCCGATTATGTCTAAATATTCGCCCGCATTTTTCTGCGACAAAATTTCCGTACCAGGACCTACTATCTCATAGAGAATTTCGATATCTGCCCTGCTAACCCGATGAATACTAAACGGCCTTCTTAACAATGGCTCTATGCTATCGCTTACCTTAATATTTACGAATTGACCCGGGGAAGCCAGAGAAGCAATCTTGGCCGCGGCAACGGCGCAATGAAAATAATTGGCCTGCACTATCTTATTATGGACTATCTTAGCCTTTAGCTGAACCATCTGATTAAATAACCAACAATAACAAAAGCCAGGACAAGCGCGATCGGGATAAACTCTTTTTTAAACCACGCCAATCGCAAGGGAAAGAATTTAATTATATTCCTGGTAAATAGCGCGGCCAAGTGAGGGAAGAGCCTCGGCGTGTCCTGGCAATAATCCTGATATTCCCTGCCAAAAGCCTGCGATAATTTCTTCTCTTCCTTCAATATTAACCGTAGGTAGCAGATAAGGAAGAAGGAAAGAAAAACCGCAGCCACCCACCATTTAAATAATATAAGGATTACCCCCGTACCGATAAGCAGTATTCCCAGATACATAGGGTTGCGCACTAAGGAATACGGCCCATCCCGGAGAAGAAAATTTCCCTCTTCCGAATGCTCGGCCTTATATCCGCGGCTAGAAACCCGAAGCAATTGCCCCGATAAAATAAAGGCAAATCCCAATATCGGTATTAAAAAACCGAATCTGTAATCTTTGCCGCTACGGAAAAATAATTTCGGGAACGCCATTATTGCGAGAGAAGAAATAAAGATTAATATCCCGTGTATCTTAATGCGTTTTTTCACCCAGCCCTTCCTTTCCGAAGTCGCGATGATTGCACAGAAGGGCTGGGTTGGCATTTAGGGCAGAAATACGTGCCCCTGCCAGCCAAGGCGATTCTTTTTATCGCTGTTTTACAGATGAAACAGGGCTTGCCTTCCCGGCCATAAACTTTATGGTATTTCACATAATCACCCGGCGCGCCAGTTAACTGCACATATTGGTCTACTGATGAGCCTTTATAATGAATCGCCTCATCTAGGGTATCTTTTATCTCTTTAAAAAGGGTTTCTTTTTCTCTATCCGAAAGGCTGGATGCAGGCCTTTGCGGGTTAATTCTAGACCTGAATAAACTTTCCGCGGCATAAAGATTCCCTATTCCCGAGATAAATGTCTGGTCCATAAGCAAAGGTTTGATTTTAGTCTTCTTTTTAGCCAGCATCTCCTTAAACTGCGCCAGGGTTAGGTCGTACGGCTCAGGGCCTAAACCCTGAATAAATTTTAAATTTTGCCAATCATCCATCAGGCGAAGCTCTGCGAATAAGCGCCGGTCATTAAAATCTAAATATTTGCCGTCGGATAACTTGAAGCTCACCCTGCTCTTTTTGGCATCCCCGGGATAAACCAGTTGGCCTGTCATTTTTAAATGGATTACCAAAGATTTGCCGTTAGACAACTCCAGAATGAGAACCTTGGCCTTACGCAGGATATTTTTAATAGTTGCGCCAGGAATTTCTTTTTTAAATTTATCCGCAGGAGGCTGGCGGATTACTTTGGGGTTATGCACGCAAACCTCTGTAACCCTCTTTCCTAAAACCACTTTTTGCAACTGCCGTTTTATGGTCTCAACTTCGGGCAGTTCCGGCATTAAGCCTCCCTGATTATTTTAACCCAAGCCTCGCGGCTACGCGGCCCATCCCCTTCGCAAAAATATACCCCCTGCCAGGTGCCCAGGCATAATTGCCCGCCTTCAATAAAAATAGTTAATGAAGAGCCAAACAGCGATGATTTTATGTGGCTGTCGGCATTGCCTTCGCTGTGTGCGTAACCTGCGCCCTCAGGCACAAGTTTACACAAGGTATTTATAATGTCCCTTTGCACTGAAGGGTCGGCGTTCTCGTTAATGGTTAACCCGGCTGTGGTGTGGGGACAGAAAATAAAACAAACTCCCTGTTTAATCTTAGCCTTTGAGATTATGTTTTGTATCTGGTCGGTAATATCAACTAAATCTATTCTTTTTACAGTCCTTATATTAATCTTTTCCACTTTTGCCTTTTTCCTTTTTACTTTTGACTTTTTTATGGTATTCCTGCAATGACCTAACCTGTAATTCCTTTTTTATCAGCGCCTCAATGCCGTTGACCGTTGCCTGGGCTCCGGAGATAGTGGTGGTATAGGGTATGTTGTATAATATAACCTGCGAACGGATCTTCACCTCATCCTCCCTGGGGATTCTTCCGCTTGGCGTATTAATTACTAACTGTATTTTGCCGTCTTTCATTAAATCTAAAATATTGGGCCTGGCTTCGGCGATTTTCGGTAGGACCGTAACTCTAAGATTATTTTTCTCTAAAGCCTGGGCTGTGCCGGAAGTGGCATAAAGATGAAATCCTAAATCTTCTAACTTCTTAGCGATAAATACCACTGCCCTCTTATCTTTGTCGCGCACAGAAATAAATACATTGCCTTTTTTGGGCAAATTTTGGCCTGCGGCAATCTGGCTCTTGATGTAGGCCTGGCCAAAATCCCTAGCAATCCCCATCACCTCTCCGGTAGACTTCATCTCAGGTCCCAAAATTATATCTACTCCGGGAAAACGATTAAAAGGGAATACCGATTCTTTCACTGCCACATGCTTTGGTACGATTTCTTCGGTAAATCCTAAATCTTGTAATCGCTTCCCCAACATCGCCTTGGTTGCCAATTTTGCCAAAGGCACGCCTATTGCTTTAGAGACAAATGGCACTGTCCGCGATGCGCGGGGGTTAACCTCCAAGACGTAAACTTTTTCCTCCTTTACCGCGTACTGCACATTCATCAGACCGACTACATTTAATTCGCGGGCCATTTTGTAAGTTGCCTGCCTGATCTTGGCTAAAATGCCTTGCGATAAAGTATAAGTGGGCAAGGCCATTGCTGAATCGCCCGAATGAATCCCGGCTTCTTCAATATGCTCCATAATGCCGCCGATAACAAAGGTTTCGCCATCTCCGATTAAGTCCACGTCCACCTCAATCGCATCCTCTAAAAATTTATCAATCAGCACCGGATGCTCTCCAGAAACCTCTGCCGCTTCTTTAATGAACCTCTCCAGGGTTTCTTCATTATAAACAATCTCCATTGCCCTGCCTCCCAAGACATAAGAGGGCCGCACCAATATAGGATAGCCGATTTTCTTAGCCACCTCTTTTGCCTCTTCAAAGGTAAAGGCAGTGCCATTAGCGGGTTGTAACAAATCCAGATTATCCAGCATCTGCTTAAAACGTTTCCTGTCCTCGGCGATATCAATATTATCCGCGCTTGTGCCCAAAAGATTTACGCCCGCCCTGCGTAAAGGGACGGCTAAATTAAGCGGGGTCTGGCCTCCGAATTGCACAATTACGCCGATTGGCCTCTCTAGTTCAATAATATTCAGGATGTCCTCAAGGGTCAAGGGTTCAAAATATAACTTGTCTGAGGTATCGTAGTCAGTAGAAACCGTCTCGGGGTTGCAATTTACCATAATGCTCTCAATGCCCTCTTCTTTCAGCGCGTAAGAGGCATGGCAGCAGCAGTAGTCAAATTCAATCCCCTGGCCGATACGGTTTGGACCGCCGCCTAAAATAATCACTTTTTTCTTTCCCATTTTATTTCCCCAGTATTTTCTTAACTTCCGCAACCGCCTCTTCTGCAGTCTTTGCTTTAATAACTCCCTTTATATCCCAGGAACCTAAACTTATCACAGGGATGCCAAATTGCAAGGCATAGGCAATCTCTGAAAGCGTGCCTGTTTCACCTGGGAGCGCCACTACCACATCTGCTGCCTTTACCACCAGCACGTTCCTGGCTAAGCCCAAACCCGTAGGAATAACAATATCTACAAAGGGGTTGGCATCCTCTTTGTTGTAACTCGGTATAATACCTATAGTTAGGCCTCCGGCACCCTTAAATCCTTTACAAACCGCTTTCATTGTTCCACGCAAGCCGCCAGTAATTAGTATATCCACCACTTTAGCCAGATTTTTGCCCAAATTATGGGCAATTTGCTCCACTTCTTTAGAACAATCATGTCCCCCTATAACACTTGCAATCTTTTTTCTCATAGGTAAGTGCGCCTGGCAGGAATTGAACCTGCACACATGGCTCCGGAGGCCATTGCGCTATCCGTTGCGCTACAGGCGCCCAAGATTAATCTAATATGCGCTTTCAGGGTAGATTTCATATCTAATCAGTTCGGGCATGATCTTAAAACCCGGGACCAATTCTAATTCGCTAACCATTTCCCTAAAGGTCTTTGTCTGGCCATTGCGGAAACCATTCATGGTTATAGTTAAATGCCCTATGCATCTGGTCTTGATAAATAAAACCATCTTAAAGACCACGGCATTAAAATCCCTGCCGGAATCATTGGTTATTTCACCTGTTACAACAAGCGAACCTTCGTCGTTATTATTAGAGCCTGGTTTAAAACTAATATTGTTATACAAAAAACGCATAGCCATATTTTAACCTTTCGCTTTAGAATAGGCTTAACTGTTTTTCGCCCTGCTGAGGCTTATCTTCCTCGCCAAATATGGAAATTATTCCGTATTCTCCGTCAAATCCGGCCTTAATATCCACCTTGCCCTCGCGTACGCGAATCACTCCTTCGGCAATTCTTGGAGGCAAGCCTTTTAGCAGCTCTTCTTTTGAAACTCTTAATAAAATAGCGAATTCAGTCCCGAATTTTGCGAGCAAACTGCGGTATTCTCTTTCAACGGCAACAGAACCTTTGCTTATTCCTTTGGCATCGGCGATAATCTCATCCAAAGGAATGAGATTTTTAAAAGGGATGACATTGGTGGGCTTAAAGCCCTCTGGACGGTCAGCTAACTCTTCCACTCGGTTCATTACTCCGACGGTAACAGGTTTGCCGCATTTCGGGCATCTGCCGTTATTCTGTCTGGTTTGTTTCGGCGACAACCTGACCCCGCAAAGCCTATGCCCGTCAAAATGGTATTTGCCTTCTTCGGGGAAAAACTCAACGGTAAATAAAAATCTTTTTTTGTCTTTGGTCCTTAATACTTCGCGTATAGTTTTATAATTGAATTCGCAGTCAAAAACATTTGCCTCACGGCCTATTTTTTGCGGGCTGTGGCTATCGCTGTTACTTATAAGCGTATATTTATCTAATGCAGAGAGTCTCCAATTCATTCCAGGGTCGCTGCTTAGGCCCGTCTCCAAGGCAAAAATTTTTGGCGTCTGTTCCTCAAAACAGTCTTCTATTCTGTCAAAGCCAGACATTGAGCCGAACAAAGAAAACCAGGGGGTCCAGATATGCCCGGGCACAATCATACAATCCTCGTCTATATCAAAAACGATGCGCGCTAATTCCGCTGCGTCTAAACCTAAAATAGGCCTTCCGTCGCTGGCAAGGTTACCGCAGCGGCTTAAAACCTCGTTTATCTTATCCGTAGTTTTAAATGAAGGGCTGAAAATCATATTGTGTATGCGGTAGGTCTTGCCCTTTTTAGAATATATGCTGCTGATTTCCGTGGTCAGGATAAAATATACACCCTGGTATTTGAACAGGCCGTTGCCTGCGTCTTCTAAGTTATGCTTTAATTCCTCAAGCCAGAGATGATGGGTAAAATCTCCCGTGCCCATCAGGGTTATGCCTTTTAATTTTGCCCATTCAGCCAGATGAGCCGTATCCATATCGCGGCTGGTGGCGCGGGAATATTTGGAATGAATGTGAAAATCCGCTATGAACTCCATTTAATCTCTTCTAAGGTTTTGGCAACATTTCCCCAGTGCGTGCCCTGCCAGTAGATGCGCTTGCATTTTGGGCAGGTAATAAAATTGTCCTGGGTCTTAAATACATATTCCGGAACCCTGTTTTTTACCTTTTCTTTTTCGATATCTACCAACTCTTCATTGCAGAGAATGCAGCGCGTAAACATCATATCAGAAACCAGCTGAATACTCAATGCTTTTAGAACCTCGGCAATCTGCTCCTTGATTGTTTCATGCTGGATTATTACCACCTTAATGCTTTTGGGCTTGGGGAGGCGATGATTCCTGGTTAAAATTATCCGGCCTTCCCTTAGGGCCTGGATGATTAAAGAGCCTGTTGTATCTTTGCTAAAATACTCAGTATCGTAGCCTAAAATCCGAAGCCACCTGGCAAGTCTGCCTAATTCTTTGGTGAGGATAAACTTCATGCCTTATATACAACTTTCCCGGCGCAAATCGTATATTCCACAACGCCCTTTAATCTTTTGCCTATGAACGCTGAATTCTTGGACTTAGAAAGGATCTCTTCTTTTCGGACGACCCATTCTTTATCCGGGGAAATTATAATAATATCAGCGTCAGCTCCTGCGCTTAATGTGCCTTTGTTTATCCCTAAAATCCTGGCGGGATTTGCGGCTAATTTTTCTACCAGCGCACTCCAGCTTAATAATCCTGAATCCGCCAATTCTGTGATACTTACGGCTAATTCGGTCTCCAAGCCAATAACCCCGAATTCTGCGCGTTCAAACTCTATCTCTTTCTCGTTTTCTGTATGCGGGGCATGGTCTGAAGCAATAGCATCTATTGCGCCGTCTTTTAGGCCTTGCCTGATAGAAACAATATCGTCTTTGCTTCTTAACGGGGGATTCATCTTCATATTTGTATCATATCCTAACACCGCTTCCTCAGTTAAGGAAAAATGATGCGGGGTAGCCTCTGTAGTTACTTTTATGCCTTTTTTCTTAGCGCGACTGATAATCTCTACTGACTCACTACAGCTTACATGCGCAATATGGAGAGGCGCTTTTGCCCTCTCTGCCAGATGGATATCCCTCTGGACTCTTTTATATTCTGACTCTTTAGAGATGCCTCTTAATCCCATGCGCGTAGAAGTCAAGCCTAAATTCACTAAGCCGTTTGCCGCAAGCCTTTTGTCTTCGCAGTGAGAGATTACAAGAAGTTTCTGGCGTTTGGCAATTTTAAGCGCCTCTAACATAAGGTCGTCGGAATCCACTGATGCGCCATCGTCGGAAATTGCAACTACCCCCTGTTTTTTCAATTTCGCGATATCTGTCAGCTCTTTTCCTAAACGCCCCTTTGTAATCGCAGCGGCAATAAATACATTTGCCAGCGCATCCTTGGCAATAATGCTCTTTAATAAGCGCGCTGCCTCTATAGAATCAATATTAGGGGTTGTGTTGGGCATAGCTAAAACGCTCGTAACCCCGCCTTTTAACCCAGCCCTTGTTCCGCTTCTAACAGTCTCTTTATCTTCCCTGCCCGGTTCTCTTAAATGCACATGCATATCTACCAGCCCAGGCATAATTATTTTGCCTGAGGCATCAATTGTTTCATTTGGGGTATTCTTTATATTCCGCGCTACCCTGGATATGCTGCTATTCTCTATCAGGATATCTAGGGAATCATCAATATTGTTTGCCGGGTCAATTACACGGCCGCCTTTAATTAGTAGTTTCATCTTTGGTATCGCGCGCCTGGCCTACTAGAAACAGCACTGCCATCCTGACGGCAATGCCGTTGGTAACCTGCTCCAATATCACTGAATTAGGCCCGTCTGCTACATCGCTGGCTATTTCAATGCCGCGGTTAAGGGGGCCGGGGTGCATCACGATAATATCCTTTTTTGCTTTTTGCAATCTTTCTTTGGTAATACCGAAGTTCTTAAAATATTCCAATTGCTGCGGAAACATAGCTCCTTCGTCGCGTTCAAACTGCATGCGCAGCACATTCACCGCATCGGCGTTCTTCAGGGCGCTATCTATATCATTAGTGACAGATACGCCCATCTGCTCGATAGCAACGGGTATGAGTATTTTTGGGGCGCAGAGCGTAACATTTGCCCCTAATTTAGTCAGTCCCCAGATATTGGAACGCGCCACCCTTGAATGGGCGATATCCCCTACTATGCTTACGTTTAAGCCTTTAATCCTGCCTAATTTTTCTTTTAAGGTAAAAATATCCAGGAGCGCTTGCGTCGGATGCTCATGCCAGCCATCCCCGGCATTCACCACGCTGATATCCACGTGGCGCGCTAAGACTGCTGCCGCTCCGGAATAATTGTGGCGTATCACTATGATATCCGCCTTTAAGGCCTGGATATTCGCGCCTGTGTCAATGAGAGTCTCCCCCTTCTTGACGCTGGAGGTCTCGGTAGCAATATTAATCACATCCGCAGAAAGCCTTTTTGCCGCTACCTCAAAGGAGACCCTAGTCCTGGTGGATGGCTCGTAGAATAAATTCACCACGGTCTTGCCGCGTAAGGCAGGGACCTTCTTTATCTCCCTGGTAGAAACCTCCTTAAACGAGTCTGCGGTAGCCAAAATCAACTCTATCTCTTCCTTGCTTAAATCCTCCAGTCCTAATAAATCTTTCCTTGTCCAGGCCATTAATCCTTCTCCACAATCACCACTTCATCGCTTCCATCCGTCTCTGCCAGGCGCACCTGGACTGTCTCGTTTTTTGCGGTAGGGATATTCTTGCCCACAAAATCCGCGCGTATGGGAAGTTCCCTGTGTCCCCTGTCTATCAAAACCGCTAACTGTATTGACTTTGGCCTACCCAAGTCCACCAACGCATCCAAAGCCGCCCTTATCGTCCTTCCCGTATATAGGACGTCATCCACCAAGACAATGTTTTTATCCGTAATATCGAAATCTATTTCAGTTTTATGCACCACAGGGTTTGCAGCTATCAGGGCTAAATCGTCGCGGTAGAGAGTGATATCCAGAATCCCCACAGGTATCTTTTCCTTTTCAATCTCTCTGATATACTCTGCCAAACGGTAAACTAGGTATGCCCCGCGATTTCTTATCCCCACCAGGCACAGGTCTTTTGTGCCTTTATTTTTCTCTAATATCTCGTGGGCGATACGCGTGAGCGCGCGGCTGATGGTCTCTTTATCCAGGATTTTTGCCTTTTCTGTCATATTTCTGCGGATAAAAAAAGACCCTTGGCTTTATCTGCCAAGGGTTCCTATATATATTCCTAACTTAAACACCATAATCTTCCTGCCTTGCCGGCTTCTCAAGAGCCGGCTTAAAGGTCCTTGTTTACCTATAAATATACCACCAAATCTGCTTTTGTCAAGGGCAGGTTTATTTTATTGTCTTACGGATTAAATCCAGCAGTTCTTTTGTGTCATATGGCTTAGCCACAAAGATATTCTTGCCTACCTTGTGACCCTCTATCTGCTCGTCCCGCTTAGTATATAAGCAGGTGAGGAAGATAATCGGGATGTCTTTTGTGGCTGCGTCGCTCTTTAAGATTTCGGCTACCTCCTCTCCCCCAATGTCAGGCATCAGGATATCGAGGATAATCAAATGGGGCGGCTCTTCTTTTGCCTTCTCTATGCCTTCCTTGCCGCTTTGCGCCTTAATTACCCGGTAGCCATTTAAGCCAAGCCGCGCCCCTAAAACCTCTGCCACATCAGGGTCATCATCAACAATTAATATTTTCTTCATACGCCTTCTCCTTTTTTAATCGGGAGCGTAAAGAAAAACCTGCTCCCTTTGCTAAATTCAGACTCAATCCAGATTTTCCCGCCTGACTGCTCTATAATCTCTTTGCAGATAGCCAGGCCTAATCCGGTTCCTCCCCTCTGTTTTGCATTTTTATCTCCTGTCTGGCTAAACGGCTTAAATAGCGCGCCAAAGTTCTTCTCCTCTATCCCGATACCTGTATCCTCAACGCAGGCCTTTACAGAAGAGGCGCCCTTCTCCAAAAAGGTCTTTATGGTTATGCCTCCTTTATCGGTAAATTTGATGGCATTGGCTATTAAGTTAGTAATAACCTGATTAATCCTGTCCGGATCGAGTTCCATCTTCAATCCCCGGGTAGGCGCTAAATCAGTGTTTAAATAAAGCCTTTTCCTGTCCGCCACTAATCTGTAAATATCCGCCACAGAGACTATTATTTCGTTTAAATTTACCAGCTCTGTCTTTAATTCTGCCTTCTTGGAGGTCAGTTTTGAAAAATCCAAGACATTATTTATAAGATTAACTAACCTGTCTAAGTTTCTTTTTGCAATCTCCAGGAACCCTTTCTGGTCTTTATTAATCGGGCCGCTTGAGCCATCCAATACTAACTCAATGCCCTCCTTTATGGGAGCCAGGGGCGTCCTCATCTCATGGGAAACAGTAGAGGTAAATTCCGATTTTAAATTATACAGCTCCTCGATCTCCCTAATCTTGTGCTGTAATCCAAGGCTCGCGTTGTTGTAGCGTACCAGCATTTCCCTGTAAGCGTGGGCCAGTTCTCCTATTTCATCTTTGCTGTTTAGATCCTTTATCATACGGTCTACTAGTCTTAGCTGCCCTGAATTTAATACCCCCCCTTTGCCGATGCGCTCGCATAATTGTTGCAGTTGTCTTATAGGTTTTACGACTCTATGAGAAGTTACCCAGAAGGTGATAAAGCTTATTAAAATAAATAGCAGCAAAACAATGATTTTGCCAATAATAATGTTGCTCAGGCTGCCGAATATGGAGGCAGAGGATTCGTCCCTCAGGGATTCGCATAAATTTAAAATCTCCCTGCCTTTGAGTATTAAAATCTTTGATTCGGGCCGGATGTCGCTATCCCTGTATTTGGCTGACCAATCCTCAAATTCCTTGTGGAATATCTTTGTCTGGGCTGTTAGGTCATCTAAGGTTCTTAAATCGGTTTTTCTGTATGTGATTTTTTTGTACTCTTCTATTTCATAAATAAAATAGGATAAATACTGCTTTACTATATCGATGTACTCTTGCCTGCCGCGCAGGATAAAATTCTTCTCATGCCTTCTTATCTGCAGGATATCCTCAACCATGACGTTGGCGTTATTTAAGAGCGTGGTATCCTTGACAATTCTGTCCAGATAATGATTCACGTAAAAGAGGGAAGAAAGCAGCAGCAATAAAATTACGCTAAATATAATCCTTAGTCTGTTGGCTATCTTCATCCTATTCTCTTTTTCTTATAAAAGGTTATTATAGCAGAGAAAAACCCAATTTCAATGAAAAAGGGCGCCTGTATTTGCGGGCCTTCTGGCTGATAAATCGTACAAGGCTTGGGCGCCCTTTGTTTATTTGGTTATGGTTAAGGTTACGATGCCCGTTTCGTATTCCGGTTACGTATGTCGTGCTTTGAAATTAGTCCAAGAGCTTCCTAATTTATACAACTGCCTACCTGTCTTATTATATATATCAATTAATTCATCGCAGGTCTTTATATCTACATATTCTTGGTAGAGGTCTTTGCCTTGGCTTAAACTAACAACCGTTTCATTGCATTCGCCCATGGCATCATCAATATATTTCTGGAAGCCGTGCTTCTGATGTCGCTTAGCATAGCCCTCCGCTATTAATCTGGGTATTGCTTTACAAGAACGACTCATCTGCTCTTTTAAATCATACTTTTCACAATCAGGCAATTTAGGTATTATTTCTCTCATCACAATAAGCATTGCATTATATGAATTCCTGAATACTTCTAAGTCTTTAAAACTAGTAATGCGATTTCGTTCTTGCATTTTGCGTTACCATAACCCCTAAACGATACGGGCTTCGTTACCCTTACCCTAACCCCTTTACCCTTCTACAATAATAGACGCAACCATAGTCAAAATCTAACACCTATTTTACTGCCCTATCAACACCAGCTCTTTCTCTTCAACTTTAATATTGTTTAAAGCAAGCTTGAGCTCCGAAGCCGGTTTATCCGATTCAAGAAGAACCAGGATTTCCCTCAAAGGAGACTCCGTGTAACAGGCTTTTTCTTCCTCCTGCCTCAGGATATCCGCAATGCAGGCAAGAACCTTATCTATCTGTCTGTTTAAATCGTCTCCTTGGCAGCAGCCTAAAAGATACTCCCTCAGCCGCTCGCAGGAAGGGATAATCCCCGCGTTCAGCATATTCTCTATTTGCGCCCATTCCTTATCCAATTCCGCCTTGGAAGGGACTGAAAAGGCACTATCCCCGCCATAACTCTTTCTTGCCTGCCCAAGGGGACTGTCCCTAAAACTAGGCGCCTTCTCTACCTTCGTATATTGCGGCAAATTCCGCATATCAATCCCGCCGAGCGGGCTAGAAGCATCGTCTTTTTTCGGTTCCTGCGCCAAGCCCAAGCTTTCCAAGGGTATTCTCAAAATTGCCTTTGTTCGCTGCGTCCCATCGTTTTCTGATGGGAACATTAGCCTCATTTCCCCTCCGAGGGGATAAAGCACCTTCTCCACAGTGTCAAGCCCAGCGCCAACGCCTCCGAAGACAATATCCCTGAAATAGCGTTTCGTGTAAGAATCCATGGACCTGCGACCAGCGCCATTATCCGCCACGGTAATAACTAAATCCTTGCCGCCATGTTCAGCATCCACAATTGAAAATGATACCGTAATTATGCCGGTATAATCTTGAGGGGGTTTGCTAAAAAGTGTTTGGCAATAGAACGAAGCAATGGCGTCATAAGCATTATCCGTAATATTCCAAATAACCGCGGACAACTGCCCTATATCAATTAGGCCGTCAGGATAATCCGTTAGCTCTATGGGAATTGTACTGATAAATTCAGATACGGTTTTACTAAATTCCTGCCTATTCTTTAGCCACCACGCTGAGCGTGGCGCCAGCGTCTCTGCGCCGTCAGGAAAACGATAGAGAATTAGCTCATCCGAACCAACTTTTTTAATAAAGTCGTTTAAAACCCTCTCAGTTTGTGTCATGCTCCTCTCCGGCGAAGGAGTGGATTTTCTAGTTGCAGGCGAGGAGCCGGCAACCTCTGACGCCGGCGAGCCGGTGGGTGCTGGTTCCTGTTTATTGGGTGAATTCTGAAAATTAAGAACTTTTCTTGCGATTGCTAAATTCTTGGTGGATTCTCCTCTCTCAGCTCTAGAATTATAGTAGCCGAATGGCCGATATGCATGAAGAAATTCTACCGCAGTTATTCTGTTGTCTTTATCGAAAAACATTTCAATCCCCTTTTCTGCTACTACAGGATAGGGGGAAGCAAAGACGAAGCCCTGCGGGAAGGTATCCGCAAACAGCTGGGCGATATTTGATAATAGCTCCCCGCCTTTTCCTGTGCTACAACTGTCCAGAATAACTACGCCATTCTCTTCTAATGTACCAGCCGCAGTTGATAATTTTTCTTTTAATTGCTTATCTCTAATGGTTAATTTTGGATCGGATCCCCCAAATCCAAGCTGTATGCTAGTGCGACTCCCATGCCCACCTATCATTATTACTGAAGCTCTCCGCCGTACGGTAGCAGCCTTCAATGCTGTCAAAAGCGCATCTATTCCATTAACGCGGGCAATTATAACTTGGTATCCCCGAGATTCGAACTGCTTGCCCTTATTCTCGATGTCTTTGAAAGCGCCATTATTATCTTCTATCGGCTGCATAATAATGGCTAATCTTTTACGAGGATTCTCTTGCTCCAAGGCAAAAATGGAGGTTCTACGGATAAGCCCACGCCTCTGCCAACCCGTATTCGCTAAGGTGTAACCCATAACCTTAAATGCAATGGGGTCTAATTCTACTGCCTTTGAATCCCTTGCCGATTCCAAAAAAGATATAACTTCTTGGGCAATCTCTCTTTTCGTATATTTTATAAGATTTTCAAATAATTTAGCTATTAATTCATAAACTTTAGGATTCAATCCTGGAGTGATTAGAGCAGTCTCTAGAGAAATGAGGGCTTGACCTTGGATGCTTTTTGTTCTTTCCTGGGCTAAATGAAATAATTCTCGAGTAATGACTTCGGCGAGCTCAACATCAGTGGTAGTAACTAATGCGGACTTCAAAGAAGTAACGGCGTATTGGGCAATTTGCGGTTCGATGAATGGACAACGGGCGACTTCTCTTAAAGCAAACAGAGCATGTTTAGCACTCGGTACAATAGCTAATGCGGACTTCAAAGAAGTAACGGCGTATTGGGCAATTTGCGGTTCCGCCAACGTAGCAATTATCATCAAGGTTTCAACAGACCGATTACTTTCGTCTGTACTAAACTTTTGCTCCAATAAAGAGATGGCTCTACGGGCCATCTTTGTATCTTTTGAATTTATCGCATAATCGATAGCCTGCTCATAAACAGCGGGATGACAGCCCGTATTTTTTAACTTTTTTATTATATCGTTTAGATGCGCGTATTGTTTCCTTTGGAATAGCATTTTTCTAAAGGCCAAGATTGAACTGTATATACCTGTGGTTTTCTTTGATTGCGCCGGCGAGCCGGCAATTAAATTTTCTTCCCCTATCGCAGAAGAAGAGCCTTTTAGGTATTTTACTGGCGCGGTTATACCTAGCCTGTTAATTAAATAAGCAGTTGCTCCGACTATATTGCCTTCCTTGCCTAATCTCCCAGTATATCCTACGGCAGCCCCTTTTACTCTACCAATTATCTTTGTCTTGAATTGAGTTTCGCCACCGCAATAAGCCATATACGTTAATACCTTTCGGTCATCTGGGCTAACTTTATAAGGATTAAACCCCATTCTTTTCAATCCGATAATAACGCGATCAAAATAATCCTGGATCAAAAGGGAACCAATGGCTTCAAATGCATCCGCAAGCGTAATGAATTTACCTCCTGTGAACGTATGCTTTTTCTCATTAGTAAATGACCCGTTTACTTCGTAATTCTTGCCTTTTCCAAACTCCGACCGTAGATACCCTTGGGTCTTTAGTTCATCTGCGTAATTGAAAAACCTATCTGCTCCCCACATGCCTGCGCTGCGATGATCAAGCTCTAATTCTCCTCCCCATTTCAGGTAGCTAGCAGCATCTTTATCGAGAATCTCTTGTAACGCTACTGCGACAAGTAAATCAAAATCAATAACTTCATTCCTTGCTGTCATGTTTTTGTAAGCCGTGACAAGAGCATCGACTATTTCCGGGATACTAAAAATGAAAGCTAAATCGTCTTTGGCGGGCTGCTTATATCTTCTTCGGACTTCTTTCCGCAGATTTGAGGATTCTTTACCTAGTAAATCTACGGCCTTACTGACAATTTCATTTGTTTCCGGATTATTAACCTGGCGTTTAGTTAACGCTCTCTTGAAACTATCTCTGAACTTAACCAAAAGTTCTTCTTTTGACCGGGGATCTATTCCCCTTACTGACAGCACCTGAATAATTATCTTGGCTAATGGATGCGTATATCGCCTTGCATTGTTTAGCGGCAGCAAATCAATAACAGAATTAATCGGATAGACATCGCCTTGCTTCATAGGATTAACCAAAAGGCTGTCACGTAAAGCTTCCTGCCTTAATAAAACCCATATTTCTCTGGCAGCATCTGCCTTACCTTGCTGTGCTAAACTTATTAAATAATTGAAAGCTATTCTATTCCGCATCGACGCAACTTTTTGTAAGACAAAAATATAGATATCACCCCTATTTATGGCGTCATCGAAAACAGTCCTTGGGTCGAGTTTACTACATAGTGCTTTTTCTTTTGCTGAAAGCTTGCCTTCAACATACCTTTTATGAATTTCGAAAAATGCAAAAGAATCCTTATCATAAATTCCCCGTTCTACTAATTCATTAAAAGAATATTTTTCATACCCCCTTATTCTTATTGCAGTTTTTGTTTCTAGTTGCCTACGGGATTCCTGGAATTCAACCGGCTCTTTAATAGCGGGATCGATTTTCTCAATACAAACCCCCATCATAATCTGAGCATCTGATTTATTTATTAACCCGGGGGCAAGGAGCAAAGAACAGACCGATACTGATAAGAAAAGTAATTTCTTCCACATAGAAATAGTGCCTTGTACAATTGGAGAAGCGACTTCAACGTTTGAGGATACCGGCGGCGATCCGGCGGCAATGGTTATCTTCTGGTTGGTTTTATCGATGCTCGATTGCAATACAGCTCTCGTATCTGCAGGCATTGGAGTTCCTAATAAAGGTTCGCTATCAACAAATAGGGTATATTCTGTTATGCCGTTACCGAATCCCTTGCCAAAAGTCACAAGAATAGTAAAATCATAATACTTGCCGCCATGATACCCTTCCTTAATTTCCGGGGAGAAATTCTGAAGATTGCCAAATACCACTATTTTCCCAGAACTATCAACTAAACCATTCACTGCTGCACGATTTAAACCTGCATTACCTCCTATGGATTCCTTAAAAAGCACGTTGATAAAATCAGGTGAAAGTATTTTTTTATAATTTTCGTCAACAATGCTTTCGTTTGCCACCGGCGAGCCGGCATATTTTGCAACATGCTTTTCATACAGGACTTCGATCGTACCCTTGAGGTTGTTGGAATCTGCTTCGGTAAGCTTTAATTTTTCCGCCTCTGCAATAAGGTTTTCAACGGCAGCAGTGTCAGTACCTATTCTTTTCCCTTGCTCTAGAATGCTTTCTTTTATTCCATCTATCATATCTTCTCTGTTACTGCCGTGTTTCTCTAAAACCAAAAGTGAAACAAGGTTTAAGAAATGGCCTCTGTCCCTTGCTCTTTCTCGTTCAAAGGCTACCTCAGAAGATAAAGTTTTTAAGGACTTAGATTCTAAATCATCAACGGATACCTCTTCTGGGAGAAAGACAGAAATGTTTTCCGGATCATCATTAAAACCTTCTTTGCCTATATACTCAAGAGATCTGTCTCCTTGTGTAAATGGAGTTTGATGAAAATACGGCATGTAAGCAACTTTTCCTTCTTCCAATATTCCGCTTGGCTTATTGTCCGCTAATAATGTAAAGTTGCCTATCGCTGAAATTGGGCAAAATATTCTACCCTTGTCTCCTCTAAGCCATATGCCATTCTCTTCAATCCTAAGCGTATAATCCCAATGTCCTCCGGCTATCTCATAGTGAACCAAAGTTCCTACGGGCAGCTTATTTAAATCCACAAAATTTGCCTTGAGCGATTTATCGGTTTCTAAAAGCGGGGCAATACTTTGGTCCAAGATGCTGAATTCTCCCCATGATCCTGACATTGAAAGTTCTCTTGCTTTTAACGAAGAAGTGGCGGATTGCGCAGTTTCCCGGGGTTCATCTTGGTCCTTAGCATTTATGCTTATTTTTTCTATGCCGTATGGATCATTTACCGTGCCGCTGACCTTAACCAGGCCTTGCGCAATATAATTATTTCCCAAAAACAAGGGCGAGCTATTGCTTATTGGCCTAGCGCTTCTGATAATTTGCCTTACAGCTTCTTGGCTGCCTAACTGAATTCCCCCACTCATATAGCTCCTGATGGTCTGTCCTGTTGGCGTATACACCGGCTCTTTTATGTTGTATTCTCCCTGCTGGAAAGAAGTTTTGTAGGCGTTAAAGTAGGTTGTTTTAGACCAGGAAGCTTTAGAGGTTAAGCCATCCAGATTGTGTCTGTCTATAAGATAGGAATATAAACCTGATTTGCCGTAGAATTTCTGTTTAAACCATTGGGCCAGGATAAGAGAGTAGTAAACCTGCCTTAAGGAAGCGTATCTTTTGGCTGAGTTTACCTCTTTTGTGAGCTTAGGAATGATGAGTTCTTTGATAAGCTGGGTAGAGTAGTCGTTTAAGGCCTTTGAGCGTTCGTCTTTGAAATTATAGGCTGTTGAGTCTTTTAAGTAATCCTGCTCAAGCATTACCTTTAGGGTAGCTTTGTAGATATAAGCATTATCTTTTGATTCGCGGATGATGATTTCATCAGGTACAATCCAGGGGCGGGTTAGAGTTGGGATAGTTATATTTTCATTGCCATAGATTTCTTCTGCTTTCTTGTAGAGTTTATCCCAGTATTCACGTCCTTCAGGAGTCTGGGGCGAGGTGAATTGAGCCGTGTCTTTCTTTAACTGCAGGTCTGCCTCAAGGAGAATTTTTCCTACGTCGGTTTTGGCTAATTCAGGGTCAATGATATTATCTTCGGCATCAGGCCTTAAATTTACCCAGAAGCTTTCATTAGGAAGCGAAATGCCGATGAAGAAGTAATTGAGTAGGGTTTTGGTTTCTTGCCGAAGCTTCTCTTCAGGGACAGTCCCCTTGCCATCATTCGTAATAGCTTGCTGCGGGGACAGTCCCTTCAGGTAGTCGCCTTTGTCTAAAAGCAGGTTAAAGTTGTTGGCAGTAGGGTCGTAGGAAAGATATCTTAGGTGCAAAGGCCGGAATTTATCCTGGACAAAAGTGTTGCGCAGTGCCAGGATATGGCTTGAAATGTCAAGCTCGCCAACAACCTGGGTGAAGCCGGATTGCTGAAATACAAACAAGAAGCAGAGAATAAGAGATACGATTTTTGTGAGTTTATGCGGCATCTTTAAGTTTTTGTGAGGATTCTTGATTTATCAGCCTTATGGGGAAAGTTTATATTACGTATAGGTAATATTCAAGGCTATTTGGGGGCTTTCAGGAAAGCGTTTTCTTGCGGGTTAACTGCTCAATCGGGAAAAAACTTTACAATATACATCCCTGCGGTGGCCTATTTTCAGGATAACCACCGTATCTGATTCTACTCGATAAATAACCCTGTAGTCTCCTACGCGCAGCTTACGATGCCCTTTGAGGCTCTGGCGTAAAGGCTCTCCGAACTCAAGAGGCGCTGTGGCTAATCGTTCTTCTATGGCTTTGCGGATTATGCTTTTTATATTTTGGGGGATACCGCCGAGGTCCTCTTTGGCAATATCCGGATGGTAAAGCAGCTTATAAGCCATTTTAATTAGGACCAGGCTTTCTCATGCGTAAGAGCGGATTTCTTAGAAAAGGTCTTTTCTCTCTTTTTTGCTTCCTGCGTCCAGTAGAAATCCTCGCAATATTCAATGGCCTGACGGATTAAATCCCTCGCCTTTAAAGACAGTGATACGCCGTCTTTTTCTGCGAGCTGCTTAATCGCACCGTATAGCGAGGGTTCAAGCACTACATTTAAACGCGGGTTTTTTGTAGACATTTTTACCTCCATTGTAAGTGTATCATAAGTGATGAACCTTGTCAAGCAAATAATTTTTACACCACTATGACAAACTCGCCACGGGGCTTTTGCTTCTTTAAAGACTCCAGAATCTCTTTGGCGCTGGCGCGCTTTACTTCTTCAAATTTTTTGGTGAGTTCCCTGGCTATAGCTATTTCCTTATCGCCAAAAATAGCCTGGATATCTTCCAATGTAGCCAGGATTCTGTGGCAGGATTCGTAAAAAATTACGGTGCGCTTTAATTTTGCGAGTTCTTTCAGGCGGTTGCGCCGGCTGACTGTCCGGTTAGGCAGGAACCCTTCAAAGATAAATTTATGGCTGGGCTTACCCGATAATACCAGCGCATTCACAAAGGCGGATGCTCCAGGGATAACGGTTATTGCAATATTGTTCTTTATGGCTAAATTAATGAGATTGTAGCCCGGGTCAAGGATGCCGGGCATGCCGGCATCAGAAACCAGGGCTATATCCTTGCCCTGCTTCAGCAGGGCAAGGATAAACTCGCCTTTGACGATTCTATTGTGCTGAAAAAAGCTGGTGGTGGGGGTTTTTATTCCGTAATGCTCCAATAAAATCCTGGTGTGGCGCGTATCCTCGCAGGCGATTAGGTCTACACTTTTTAAAACTTCCAGCGCCCGCAAGGTTATATCTTTTAAATTGCCTATGGGCGTTGCAACTATGTATAACATTATTCCACGGTTACAGACTTGGCTAAATTCCTCGGCTGGTCCACATCGCAGCCGCGCTTTACAGCAATATGGTATGCGATAAGCTGTAAAGGCAAGGCTGCCAGAAGCGGAGAAAACAACTCGCTGCACCGGGGGATAAAGATAACCTCTTTGGTTTGCTCTCTTATTTTCTCGTCGCCATCATTAGCAATGGCTATAATCCTGCCTTTACGCGCCCGGATCTCCTGGAGGTTGGAAAGCATTTTTTCGTAGACGTGAGATTCGCAGGCAATGCAGACTACTGCGCGGTATTCGTCAATCAGAGCAATTGGCCCGTGCTTCATCTCTCCTGCGGCATAGCCTTCAGCCGGAATATAAGAAATCTCTTTTAATTTAAGCGCGCCTTCCAGCGCAGAAGGGAAATTGATATTCCTGCCCAAATATAAAAATGAGCCGAAATGCGAATGCCTGCGGGAAAGGCGCGCAATTGTATCCTGGTCCTTTAAAATCTCTTCTTGCTGTTTGGGAATCTGGCGCAGTCCCTCAAGGTACTTATTGATTTTTTCCTGCGTAAGAATATTTTTTATCCTTGCCACATAAAAGGCCAAGAGATACAACGCGGCGAGCTGCGCAGTATACGCCTTTGTAGAGGCAACCCCGATTTCAGGGCCAGCGTGGGTATAAATCACGCCGTCTGATTCGCGGGTCAAGGTTGAGCCTAATACATTGCATATAGACAACACTGCGCTGCCGTGTTTTTTTGCCTGGCGCACGCCTGCCAGGGTATCTGCGGTCTCCCCTGACTGGCTTATGGCAATCACCAGGGTATCTCTATTAATAAGCAGGTCGCGGTACCTGAATTCGCTGGATACGTCAACAGATGTTGGGATGCCGCAGACAGATTCCAGGATATATTTTCCCACCAGGCCTGCGTGGTAAGCTGTGCCGCAGGCGACAATGGCGATATTCTTAATATTTTTTAATTGCTCTTCGGAGATGCGCTGCTCTTCAAAGACAATTCTGCCTGTCCCTTTTTCTATCCTTGCGCTCAAGAGATTTTCTATAATCCGGGGCTGCTCATTGATTTCTTTGAGCATAAAATGCCTGTACCCCTGTTTCTCTGCTGAAGCTATATCCCAGTTAATCCGTGTAGGATTTTTAGCAACTTCCTTTCCGTTAAAATCCGTTACTTTACAACCGTCCCTGGTCAACACAACCATCTCATTTTCGTTTAGGAAGATAATATCTTTCGTGGAATCTAAGACTGCCGGAGCATCCGAAGCCAGAAAATTCTCTGATTTTCCCAGCCCCACAATCAGGGGGCTGCCCTGCCGTGCTCCGATAATCTTATCTGGCTCTTTATTGGAAATAACCCCGATGGCAAAGGAGCCTTCCAATTTAGAAACAGCCTTTCTGACTGCCTGCTCTAAATTTGAATTGCCATTCTTCGAAAATTTCTCAATCAAATGCACAATTACTTCCGTATCGGTATCGCTGGCGAATTTGTGCCCCTCTTTAATGAGTTCCTTTTTTAGCTGGGCGTAATTTTCAATGATGCCGTTGTGCACAACAGCGATTTCGGCTTTGCAATCGCAATGCGGGTGGGCGTTAATCTGGTTAGGCGCGCCGTGGGTTGCCCAGCGGGTATGCGCAATCCCCATAACCCCTGACATCGGCCTTTTATGCAGAAGCGCCTCCAGGGCGCTTATTTTGCCCTGGGATTTTCTTATGGAGAGGGAGTTTTTCTGAGAGAGAATAAGCGCTATGCCGCTGGAATCATAACCGCGGTATTCCAGGCGCTTGAGCCCGTTTAAGAGTATGGGCTGCGCTTGTTTCTCACCTATGTATCCAATTATCCCGCACATAAAATTTAATGACCCTGACGGGATTTGAACCCGTGTCGAGAGCTTGAAAAGCTCTTGTCCTAGACCAGGCTAGACGACAGGGTCATGGTTATTCTTCTTCCTCGGCAATGACAGGGGCGACGCAGGAGACGCGGTCTTTGGCCTGCAGTTTTATAAGGCGCACACCCTGCGCAGAGCGGCCGGTAGTGCGAATGTCCTTTACAGCGCAGCGCAGGAACATCCCGTTCTGGGTAATCACCATCAATTCGTCCTTGTCGCTGACGGTTTTTAAATTTACCGCTTCGCCGTTTTTATCGGTAACTTTGATATTGATAATGCCCTTGCCTCCGCGGCTGGTAAGCCGGTATTCTTCTATCGGCGTGCGCTTGGCAAAGCCTAATTCCGTAACCGTTAATATGGTTGCGTCCTTCTGGGGTATTACCATGTCAATAACCTCGTCCTTCTTGACCAGCGAAATACCGCGCACGCCTCCGGCTTGTCTACCCATATCCCGCACCTTAGCCTCGGAAAACCTGATGGCTTTGCCCTGGCGCGTGGCGATAAGCAGCTCCTGTTTTCCGTCAGTGAGTTCTACGCCGATAAGCTCGTCATTTTTATCCAGGGTGATTCCGATAATCCCGGCTTTGCGCGGGTTGCCATAGGCATCAAGCCTTGTCTTCTTAATCTGTCCCTGCTTTGTGACCATTACCAGATATTTATCAGGAGAAAATTCCTTAACCGGAATAGTAGAGCTTATCTTAGAGCCTGCCTCCATCTGTATGAGATTAATTATGGCTTTGCCTTTTGAAATGCGGCTTGCCTGGGGAATCTCATAGACTTTCAGCCAATGCACTTGGCCTTTATCTGTAAAAATCAACAAGTAATCCTTGGTGGAGGCTACAAAGAGATGCTCAATAAAATCCTCCTCTTTAACCTCAGCTCCGGTTACGCCCCTGCCTCCCCGTTTTTGCTTGCGGTAAGCGCTCACCGGCAGCCGCTTGATATAACCTCCGTGGCTAATGGTAACCACTACGTCTTCCTCGGCAATAAGGTCTTCTACCTCAAGCTCCTCTACCTCGCCTACGATATCTGTCCTGCGCTCATCCCCGTATTTTTTCTTTAAGCCCTCTAATTCCTCTTTGATAATAGCCTCTATTTTCTTCTCCGAGGCAAGTATACTCTTACACAACTCAATCTTTTTAAGCAGCTCCGCGTATTCAGCATCTATTTTATCGCGCTCAAGCGCAGTCAAGCGCTGCAGCTGCATCTCCAATATTGCCTGAGACTGCACCTCTGAAAGTTCAAACTCCTTCATCAGGCGCTCTTTTGCCTGTTCGGTATTTTTAGAAGTCTTTATAGTCCTGATGATGCGGTCAATAAATTTGAGCGCTATCTTTAAGCCCTCCAGGATGTGCGCTCTTTTTAAGGCCTTATCCAGTTCAAACTGCGTGCGCCTGCGGATAATCACTTTGCGGTGCCCGATATAAGAATCGAGTATCTGGCGCAAAGTCAAAACCCGCGGCCGGTTCTCAACCAGGGCGAGCATGATGATGCCAAAGGTGTTTTCTAATTGCGTGTGCTTGAAAAGCTGGTTTAAGACAATCTGTGATTCCGTATCGCGCTTTAACTCCACTACAATGCGCATGCCTTCTTTGTCTGATTCATCGCGTATATCTGAAATGCCATCTATCTTCTTCTCGTCCACTAAGCCGGCCATAGACTCAATGAGCCCTGCCTTCTGCACCTGATAGGGTATCTCGGTTATCACAATCAGGTCTTTGCCGCTCTTCTGGTGCTCCACGGTAGCCCTAGCGCGCACCACGAGCTTACCCCTGCCAGTAGCATATGCCTCTTTAATGCCAGCCTTTCCGCAGATAACTCCGCCCGTCGGGAAATCCGGCCCCTTGATATAGCGCATCAGGTCTTTGGCTTCAGCCTCGGCATGCTCTAAAATATAGATAATAGCGTCTGCGACTTCGTTCAGGTTATGCGGCGGGATATTCGTAGCCATGCCCACGGCAATCCCGCTTGAGCCGTTCACCAAAAGATTGGGTAAGCTTGCGGGCAACAAAAGCGGCTCCTGTAAAGAAGCGTCAAAGTTCGGTCCGAAATTTACCGTGTCCTTGTCAATATCTGCGAGCATCTCGTCGGAGATTGCCGCAAGCCTGCATTCCGTATATCTCATTGCGGCTGGCGCATCTCCATCAACTGAGTTGTGGACAAAAATTCCAGATGCTAAAGCAAAGTTATGCCAGCGTTCAATAGTTAAATCGTATACATCTTCTTTATAACCAAGGAGCTCTATTTTGACAACCTTATGATTGCGCCGTTGTTTTGCCTGAATAACCATATCCTCAAAATCGGAGAAATACTTAAGAGCGTTTTCAAAAGAGGGTAAGCCTAATTGTCTATTTTGTTCATACATCCGGGGATTAATCTCTTTTCCCTGGTCCATTAGAGCACTTATATAACCCAAAATTTTACTTTTTAAGACTTTATCTTTATATAATGGATCCTGCCATTTCTTCCTTAAAGAATCTGCGGCCTTTTGAGCCAACAAATGCATTAAATTAGGGTTGACTTTTAAGCGGTTTTGGTTACTCCGCTTGACGCCGTTTATAAACCTTATTCTAAATTCCTTGTTCTCCCATTGTTTTTTAGCCTTTTCTTGATGCAGCTGTTTAATTGCAGGATTTTCCCAAAGAAGTTTTGCCATTTTTCTAAAATGCCCTGAGGCATAATGACTGCGAAATAATGGGTCTTGCCATAGCCGTTTCGCCTGTTCGCTCATCTTCTGCCGCAACTCTAGACTATCCCAGCGTTTCTGATTTAATTCTGATATCCGTTGGCGATGCGCTGGGTCCTGCCAGATACGTAGAGATGTCTTTCTGGTAATTTCAGCAATAAAAGCTCTGTAAGTCTGATCCTGCCATCTTTTCTTTAATTCCGTAGATTTTAATCTGCTTAACAGCTCCTTAAATTCTTTCTTTTTCCATAGGTCTTTAAGGTGCTTTCGCGAGGCCTCTGTTATTATTCGCCGATACTCGGGCCGGCGCCAAGCTGCCCTAATAACCTTACTCATTTTTGTCCGATAAGCGGGATTCCGCCAACTCGCCTTATCCCATTCAGACAGGCGTTTTCCAATAGCTTTGAGATTTTTAGGATCAGCTAAGAATTTTCTCCGCCCCTCATTAAGCCTTTGAATGTAGGCTGGGTCGTTTTTGTGTCTTTGGCTGGCTATTTCTTTATGAAATTTCCAATGCTCATTCCATTGAATGCGTTGAATATTATCCGGGTTGTTATTTAGCTTATTAAAGTCTTTGTGATGCCTTATCCTGCCTGCGCTTTTTTCATAAACCTTATTGTCTAAATTCCATTTATCCGCTAAATGATGCACAAACTCCCAAGACTCTTGGATTGGCTGGTAAATTACTTCGTATTCTTTTAAATTGGCGTCTTCCTTGCCGTCATAAACATCGAGATATAAGGGCATCAAAGAATCCTGCGGCTTCAAATCGTGCGCGTCCTTATAAGTCCCGTCCCTTAGCATAAATGGGTGGTTAGGGGTACATTTGATTTCTTGACCATTATCTAAAATAACCTTGATTAACTCTGCATTCTTGCGCGTCAATCTCGGATTCTTTATCTCGGCGATCTCAACCTTCCGCGTTTCGTGATTAAAAGTAAATGTATAATTTCTCTTGCCTTGTTGTGCCTCTTGAATAATCTCCTCAAAGTTAAGATTTCGCCCGTCGGCAAGCCGGATCTTTGTATCTTTAGTAAAACAGCCGAAGTTCCCTTGCCCCTCTACTAGAGGATAGCGTAAAGAAAAATCTTGAGCCATTCGTACGAGGGTATCATAAATTGCTACATCTCCATGGGGATGGAAACGACCCATACAATCACCGACGACGCGCGCACATTTCTTATAAGGCTTATCATGCTCCAAATTCAACTCTTTCATTGTATAAAGCACGCGCCTGTGCACCGGCTTTAACCCGTCGCGCACATCAGGAAGCGCCCTGCCCACAATTACGCTCATCGCGTAATTTAGGTAAGAATCCTTTACCTCTTCTTCAATATAAACCGGGACTATTTTTTCGTTTCTGGCGTACATGTTATATGTCCAGGTTTTTAACCTGGTGCGCGTAATCTTCTATAAACTGCCGGCGCGGCTCAACCTGGTCACCCATTAAAACCGTAAACATCTTATCCGCCTCAACCGCATCCTCTAAGGTAACCTTTAAAATCGTGCGCTTTTCCGGGTCCATAGTGGTTTCCCAAAGCTGCTGCGGGTTCATCTCCCCTAACCCTTTGTACCTTTGTATATGCATCCCCTTTGTTGCGCTCTCCTTGATAAAAGCCAAGACCTCTTTTAAGGCAAAGAGGTCTTTTTGCTCCTTTTCATTGGTAACGCGATAAAGAGGCTTGAGTTTCTTACCTGCCTCCTTATTAGAGACCTCTTTTTGCATCACTGCTTCAGAACTATAGGTTGATATATCCAAACCCAATTTCTCTATTTTGCTTACAATTTGCTCTATTTCCTGCGCCTCAAAAAGCTCTAACAGGTCTAATTCTTCTTCTTTCTTATCCTCTTTTTCCGTAAAATTAGCCAATTCCCTATCAGAATAGAGAAAAAGGTCTTTCCCCTCCACTTTAACCCTATAAATAGGCAATTTTTTGGTCTTTGGGTGCCTAAAATTAAGATATTTTGTGAATTCCACTCCCTTTTTATCTAAATTCTTGCCTAATTTCTCCAGCTCCACAAGTAAATGCAGGAGATTCTCAAACTGGCTGTCAGTGAAGACCTGCTTATCCTTTAAGCGCACAAGCTTATGGCCTTCTCTGCCCAAATCCAAAAGCAGTTCATCCATCTGCTCTTCTGTCTGGATATACTCCTCGCGCTGGCCCCGTTTTATCTTAAACAATGGCGGCTGGGCAATATAAACATAGCCAGCCTCTACCAGCTTAGGCATCTGGCGATAAAGTAGCGTAAGCAGTAGCGTCCTGATGTGCGAGCCGTCTATATCGGCATCTGCCATAAGTATTAGTTTATGATAGCGCAGTTTAGCCAGGTCAAACTCCTCTCCTACGCCAGTCCCTAAGGCCGTAATTATGGTGCGGATTTCCTCATTGGATAAAATCTTATCCAAGCGCGCCTTTTCCACATTCAGGATTTTACCTTTGATAGGAAGTATTGCCTGAAAGCGGCGATCTCTGCCTTGTTTGGCGCTGTTATGAACAAATACGCCGCTAGCTAATGCGAAATTATGGGTGATGGGAACCTCTATGTCATAGACATCAACTGTCTCTTCAACCTTTTCTATGCGCTTGATTTTATGGTTATAATTTTTTACTGCTTCCAAAAGCGCATTTTGGTCGGCATCAAAAAACCTGCTCACCAGAGTATTATACTTTAGCAAGTTGGTGTCCCGCCGGGGCAGCGCCTGTCTTTCGTCATCATAAAACTCAAGATGGCCGTGGCTCTCATACACTATTTTGGCAAAAGCTAAGCTGCGGTCTAAGTAGGTTAGGTTATAGGCGGCCTTTCTTTTTTGCCTAAAATTATCCGTCCATTGCTCTTTTGTCTTTTGCTTTCTCCATTGCAAAAGTCCGGGGTCAGACCATTCTAACTTTGCCTTTTGCAATAAGCGTTCCCTTGCTTCCGGATGGTCAATAAAATATTTTTCAACTCTTTTAGACTGCTTTAGTCTGTTGTCTGTTTGAGACCAATATTTTCTCTGTGCTGAATTCAGGGTCTGCGCATTTCTCTTTTGATAATCGGGGCTGCTCCGATAGAATTCCAAAAACTTCCGAATCATATACTTTTTATACCCTATATCCTCCCACTGCTTCTTTGCGTTTTGGCTTAATACTTTTCTCATCTCCGGACTAGTCATAATTCTTCTAACTTTTTCTCGGTACGCAGGTTCTCGATGGGCTTTTCTGGATTTTGCTTTTACCTCTTCGCTGTGAAGCGTTTTTTCAAGAATAGTTGTATGATACAAAAGGTGCTCCCCATGGTCCATCCTTACTAAATTATCGGGGTTATTATTTAATTTATTGAAGTCTTTATGATGAATGGTCCTGCCGTGCTGTTTTGATGCAGCACCCTTCATTAAATTATACCTGTCGGATAATAGGTGGGTAAAAATCCATTTATTTGTCTTAGGGTCGAAAGCCATTTCATACCCTTCAATTGTAATGCGACCGCCGATTTTAGAATACCGGCGATAAAGTGGCATCAAAGAATCGCGGTGAGTTAAATCTTGCGCCATTTTATAACTGCCATCCCGCAGCATAAATTTATGGTCGGGAGTACAGATTATTTCTTCATCGTTATCGAGCACAAGTTTAATAACTTCGGCCGATTGTTTTGTTACTCTTGGGTTTTTAATTTCGTTGATTGCAACTGTACCGTTATTGTCAATAGTATAACAGTAATTTTTCTTTCCGATCTTTTCTTCAGCTACTAATTCTTTTATGGATAAGTTCCTCCCATCGGTTAAAGCAATCTTAATTTCTCCGACCAAACATCCACCGGCCGAATCCCCTTCCACAATATACATCTCGCATAAAGCCGGGTCCCTTTCTGAACAATCAGCTAATTTACCCGGAAGGCCCGCGCCTTCCAAAGCGCCTTTTCTGCGGGTTAATTCGCGCGCTTTACGCGCTGCCTCGCGCGCGCGCTAGGCCACGATTACCTTATCTATAATCTTATTGGCTACGGAGGGATTTTCTTCAAAGTATGCGCTCAATGCGTCTAAGCTTGCCGAAG
>Ga0233422_10000067_pt1 | contig 57821 bp, 50 predicted proteins | sample Watercolumn_Mata_2_FD_182724 | JGI IMG/M metagenome (GOLD analysis project Ga0233422, IMG submission 182724) | Freshwater microbial communities from Lake Matano, South Sulawesi, Indonesia - Watercolumn_Matano_2014_110_MG | ecosystem: Environmental > Aquatic > Freshwater > Lake | place...
GGGCAGGCCCCCGGGGGCCTGCCCCTGGGGTGGTCCGAACCACAATAACCTTTTGCCAACGTCAACCATGACCAAAACTTCAATAAAGCGTATCTTCACCTAAGATACAAGGGTTAGGGTGAGGGGGAAATCTTTCAGCAACCTAGCATGTTTTCGATGTGTGGAGTTAGAATAACAAAATGATCCTGGACGCCCATACCCATATCTTTCCCCCGGAGGTCTGCCGCGGGAGGGAGGATTTTTTTGCGGACGAGCCCGCGTTCCGCCTCCTCTACGACTCTCCCAAGTCGAAGCTGGTGGGGCCGGAGGAAATGCTGAAGGCCCTGGAAGAAGCGGAGGTGGACGGGGCGGTGATCCTGGGCTTTCCCTGGCGCCAGGAACGGCTCTGGCGGCGGCACCATGAAGTTATCCTGGAGGCCCAGCGCCGCTGGCCTCAGAGGTTCATGGGCTTCTGCGCGGTCCATCCCCTGGAGCCCGGCGCGCCCCGGGAAGTGGAACGCTGCCTGGCCGATGGCTTCCGGGGCGTAGGCGAACTGGCCTGGTATTTAGAGGATATGGGAGAGGACCTGCCGAATTATCTGGGCCCCATCGCCGAACTCTGCCAACATTACCGGGCGCCCCTGATGCTTCATATCAACGATCCGGTGGGCCACGACTACCCCGGCAAAGGAGCCATTTCCCTGCCCGCGGTCTACCGGCTCATCCGGGATTTCCCGGAAGTAGACTTTATTTTAGCCCACTGGGGCGGCGGCCTGCCGTTCTACGGCCTCATGAAAAAAGAGGCCCCGGAGGTTTTCAAGCGGGTCTATTTCGACACCGCGGCCTCGCCTTACCTCTACCGCCCGGCCATCTACCGCCTGGCCGCGGAGATGGCGGGGCCGGAGAAGATTCTCTTCGGCAGCGACTACCCCTTGTTGCCGGTCAGCCGTTACTTGAAGGACATGGAGGAGGCGGAGCTTTCTGAAGAGTGGCGGGAAATGATTTTGGGGAAGAATTTGGCGGAATTGCTGGGGGTTTAGCTGTCAGCTTTCAGCGGTCAGCTTTCAGCTAAAAGCATTTTTCCCTCGTTCCCAAGTTGTACTTGATGACGGAGATAGACGCCCAGTTAAGTTGCGAAGGAAGATGGAATGACAGAAAAGAGGCATGACTCAATAAATTACCGTTACTGCCCAATATGCAGCATGCAGCATGATCCGGATATTCATTGTTTCGATCTGGCGAAACAAGCACGAAGGATGTAGGCATTCCGGTAGAACAACTAAGGAAGGGGAAGCAGAAAAAGGAGAGCAGAGAATTTAAAATATTGGTACAAAAAACCAACTTAATTTTTATTTTAATTGGTATAGCAGTCATTATATGGGTAATTTTCGTCGCAATTAAGGCAGGCAGATTATTCTGGTTCCCAAGCTATAGCTTGGGAACCCAGTTTTTCAGGCAAAGCTCTGCTTTGCCTAACTCCTTTTAGGACAACTTGACATTCGCCAAGCTGGAGCTTGGCGGCCAAGTGCGTTCCCAAGCAGAGCTTGGGAACGAGGGTATAAAAGCTGATAGCTGTCCGCTGATAGCTGATAGCTTCCGAAAAGGAACTCCATGGAACGGATTTCTGACATTCTGGTAATCGGCTCGGGGCTGGCGGGATTGAGTTACGCCCTGAAGGTGGCGGAGTTCGCCACCGTGAATCTGGTGACCAAGCGGGAATTGACCGAGACTTCCACCCGCATGGCCCAGGGGGGCATTGCCGCGGTCTTGGGACCGGATGACCGATTCGAGTATCATATCCAGGACACCCTGACCACCGGCGAAGGCCTGACCCACCCGGACGTGGCCGCCCTGGTGGTGCACCAGGGGCCGGAGCGCATTAATGAGCTGGTGAATTTGGGGGCCCATTTCGACGTGGGGAAAGACAACGGCTTCGACCTGGGCCGGGAAGGCGGCCATTCCCGGCGGCGCATCATCCACGCCCATGACATGACCGGCGCGGAGGTGGAGCGCATCCTGTCGGAGAAGGTGCTGGCCCACCCTAATATCCAGGTCTTTGAAAACCACATGGGGGTCAACCTCATCACTGAAGAGCGGGTAGTGCGCCGGGGACGGTCCGTGGTCAACCGGGAGGCCAACTGCCTGGGGGCCTATATCCTTAACCGTATCACCGGGGAAGTGGATACTTTCGCGGCCACCATCACGCTCCTGGCCACCGGCGGCGCAGGCAAGGTCTATCTTTATACCAGCAACCCGGACATCGCCACCGGCGACGGCGTGGCCATGGCCTACCGGGCCGGCGCGGTGATCGGCAACATGGAATTCGTACAGTTCCACCCCACCTGCCTCTATCACCCGGAAGCCAAGAATTTCCTGATCTCCGAGGCCCTGCGGGGGGAGGGCGCGGTTCTCAAGGACCGCCGGGGCCGGGCCTTCATGGAAAAATACCATCCTTTGAAGGACCTGGCCCCCCGGGACACCGTGGCCCGGGCCATCGACCTGGAGCTGAAAAAGAGCGGCGAGGACTGCGTCTATCTGGACATCAGCCATCGCCCCTCGGACTTTGTCACCCAGCGCTTTCCCAATATCTATCAGCAATGCCTGGAATTCGGCATAGACATTACCCAAGAGCCCATTCCGGTGGTGCCCGCGGCGCACTATATGTGCGGGGGAGTCGTCACCGACATCTGGGGGGCCACGGCGATTTCGCATCTCTATGCCGTGGGGGAAGTGTCCATGACCGGCCTGCATGGCGCCAACCGCCTGGCCAGCAACTCCCTCCTGGAAGCCTTGGTTTTCTCCCATCAGGCGGCCCACGCGGCCCGGGAGGCCCTAGCCGGTTTGCAGCCCCCCGGGACCGGGGCAGTGCCGGCCTGGAACCCTTATGGGGCCACAGACAGCGAAGAAGCGGTGGTGGTCACTCACAACTGGGACGAAATCCGCCGCTGCATGTGGAACTACGTGGGCATCGTGCGCACCGACCGGCGTCTGCTCCGGGCCCAGCACCGCATCGATCTGATCAATCAGGAGATTCAGGAATATTACTGGAATTTTTTGATTACCAGCGATCTTTTGGAACTGCGCAATATCGCCACCGTGGCCAATCTCATCATCCGCATGGCCTTGCGCCGCAAAGAGAGCCGGGGGCTGCATTACAACCTGGATTATCCCCAGCGGGATGATCAGAATTTCAAACGGGACACCCTCCTCTCGGTGGAAGGCTGGCAAGATGGCGGATGAAAAGATCTTGCTAGCGGATGATGAACCCCAGATATTAGGGGCGCTCACCGAGTTCCTGGAAGGACAGGGTTACGCGGTGCGGGCCGTCTTGGACGGCAAAGAGGCCCTGGCCGCGTTGCAGGCGGAAGAATTCACCCTGGCCCTCCTGGACCTGAAATTGCCTGGCCTTTCCGGCCTGGAACTGCTTTCCCATATCAAAAACTTCTCTCCGGAGACCGAAGTCATTCTCTTCACCGGCCACGCCGGGATGGAAAGCGCGGTCCAGGCCCTGCGTTTGGGGGCCTACGACTACCTGCTGAAATCCGACCTCTTGCTGGCCGACCTCCAGGCGGTGATCAACCGGGCATTGGAACACCACCGCCTGGCCCGGACCAACCGCACCCTCCTGGAGAACCTGCGCCAGGCTCAGGAAGAGCTGGCCCGGCGCCGGGCCGAGGAGCTGACCCAGATCCGGCGCATCGGCGAAACCCTGGCCGGGCCCTTGGATGGCGTGCAGATCATCCAGGGCATGCTCAATCTCATCTGGGAGAGCCTGCCCCTGGCCATCCTGGGTCTGGAACTCCGGGGTTGCGGCCCGGATTTGCCCCGGGAGGCCTACCGCCAGCAGCCGGGCGTGGGGATAAGTGGCCTCAAGTCCTTCAAAACCTGGCTGCGGGAGCAACTCGAGGACGGCCAGCCTTATTGGGTGGACACCACCACCCCGGACCTGGAACCCCAGAAGACCCCGCTGCCGGCCATGCTCCTGGCGCCCCTCAAGGCCGGGGAGGTCCGGGGTCTGGTGGCCGCGGGGCGGCATGACCCCTTCACCCCCGAAGAAAGCGAGCTCTTTCGCATCTTCACCCTCCAGGGGGGCGCGGCCTTTAAGAACCTGGTGCTCTATGAGCAGGTCCGCAGCCTGGCCATTCGCGACGGCCTTACTGGTCTCTATAATTACCGCTATTTCTGGGAAGTCCTGCACCGGGAAGTGGAACTGGCCCGCCGCTACCGCCACCCTTTATCTCTCCTTTTCCTGGACATCGACGATTTCAAGCAGGTGAACGACACCCTGGGCCACCAGGTGGGGGATATGGTGCTCAAGGCCCTGGGGGCTTACCTCCAGGGCGCGGTGCGCCAGGCCGACCTGGTCTGCCGCTACGGCGGCGAAGAGTTCGTCGTCCTCATGTCCGAGACCGATTTCAAAGAAGCCAGGGTTTCCGCAGAACGGCTGCGCCAAGGCATCTCCGAAATCGCGGTGGACCTGCCGGATCAGAAACTGCATTTCACGGTGTCCATCGGCGTGGCCCGTCGGGAAAAGGGCATGGACGGCGACCACCTGGTCAAAGCCGCGGACGCCGCGCTCTACCGGGCTAAACAAGCCGGTAAAAACCGGGTCTGCGGCCCTATGAAAGATTCGGGGAAAGGGGCCAGGGTTCGGTAGCATCGGCGTCTCGCCTGTGGACCTTTAACCCCCCAAACCCCGCTGGCTCCAGACCCTGACCATTGGACCCCTAATTCCGCCCCCCAAATCACTTTTTTTTGCAGGCATGGGGGGAATGGGTTAAGATGAAGGTCGTGAAGAATTTAGCCATCTTAGGGGCCACCGGTTCCATCGGCCAAAGCACTCTGGCGGTGGTGGCGGAGTACCCCCAGGAATTTAGAGTGGCGGCTCTGGCCGCGGGCCGGAACGTGGAGGTCTTGGCCGCGCAGATCAGGCAATTCCGCCCGGTCCTGGTTTCGGTCCAAGATGAGGATGCCGCGGCCCGTTTGCGAAAATTGCTCCCGGCCGAAAATAATTTGCAAGTTTTGGCAGGCCCCCAGGGCGCGGCCGCGGTGGCCACCGCCCCGGGCGTGGACCTGGTGGTCTCCGCCATGGTGGGCGCAGCCGGTCTGGAGCCGACCCTGGCCGCGATTAAGGCGGGCATCCCGGTGGCCCTGGCCAATAAAGAGACCCTGGTGGCCGCGGGCTCCCTGGTGATGGCCGCGGCCCGGGAAAAAGGCGTCGCCCTGATCCCTGTGGACAGCGAGCACAGCGCGTTGATGCAGGCCATGGACGGGCAGCGCCGGGAGGACGTGAAAAAGCTATGGCTCACCGCGTCCGGCGGGCCATTCCGGGCCTGGCCCAAAGAGAAACTCTCCCAAGTCACTCCCGCCCAGGCCCTGCGCCACCCCAACTGGAACATGGGAGCCAAGATCACCATCGATTCCGCGACCATGATGAACAAGGCGCTCGAAGTCATCGAGGCCGCGGTGCTCTTCGGCGTGGCTCCGGAGCGGATCGGCGTCTATATCCACCCCCAGAGTGTTATTCATTCCCTGGTGGAGTTCGTGGACGGCTCAGTGATCGCCCAGTTGGGGGTGCCGGACATGCGGCTGCCCATCGCTTACGCCCTCACCTATCCCCGGCGTCTCCCCTTAAGCGGGCCGCCCCTGGATCTGGGCCAAATCGCTAAGTTGACCTTTGAAGAACCGGATCTGGAACGCTTTCCGTCGCTGTGCCTGGGCTTTGAAGCCGCCCGGACCGGAGGCACCCTGCCCGCGGTGCTGAATGCGGCCAACGAAGTGGCGGTGGCCGCGTTCCTGGAGGAGCGCCTCTCCTTCCTGGGCATTCCCTGGGTAGTGGGGGAAACTATGAAAGCCCATACCCCCGCGCCCATTCAGGACCTGGCCCACGTCCTCGGGGTCAACCGCTGGGCCCGGGATTTTGCCGAACGCCTGATTGAGCAAAAAGGAGCAACAACCTTTTCATGATATCCTCCTGGTTGACTACCATCATCGCCTTTGTCATTGCCTTGGGAGTACTGGTCTTCATCCACGAATTCGGCCACTTTCTGGTGGCCAAGGCCTGCGGGGTGCGGGTGGATGCCTTTTCCCTGGGTTTTCCCCCTACGCTGCTGCATAAACAGGTGGGGGAGACGGATTACCGCCTTTCGGTCGTCCCCCTGGGAGGCTACGTCAGAATGCTGGGGGAAAACCCCCATGACGAAGTGCCTCCGGAATTGGAGCACCGCTCCTTTATGCACCAATCCCTGTGGCGCCGGTTCCTTATTGTCTTGGCGGGCCCGGGGTTCAATTTCCTTTTCGCGGTCGTGGCCCTTTTCCTCCTGTTCACCTTTGCCGGAGTCCCTTATCCCACTACGGAGATCGGAGGCGTAACTGAGGACTCCCCGGCGGCCCGGGCCGGATTACAAAAAGGCGACAAGGTCCTGGCAGTGGGCGGAGCTCCCGTTAACCGCTGGGACGAACTCTCACCCAAAATTAAGGAAGGGGGAGAGCGCCCCGTGGCCCTGGAGGTGAAACGGGGGGAAAAAGTCTTTCAAGTGACGGTAACCCCCCAACGCCAGGAGATCGCTGATGAATTCGGAGGCAAGGTGTCCACTGTGCTCATCGGCATCCGGGCTTCTGAAGAGTTTGCCGTGGAACGGGTGGGTCCCCTCCAGGCCTTCAATAAAGGCTTATCCTCTGCCCTGCGCATCGCCTGGTTGACTCTGGAAACGATCTACAAGCTCCTGGCCCGGGAAGCGCCGCTAAAAGCCCTGGGCGGACCCTTATTAATAGCCCAGGTCGCGGGCAAACAGGCGGAAGCAGGGGCCAACTACTTCATAAATTTCCTGGCTTTCTTGAGTGTCAATCTGGCCATCTTGAACCTCCTGCCCATCCCGGTTCTGGACGGCGGCCACCTGTTTTTCTTTCTCCTGGAAGCGGTCCGGGGGAAACCCGTGCCCATTAAACACCGGGAGCTGGCCCAGGCCGTGGGGTTGATGATCATCCTGACCTTAATCGTTCTGGTTTTTTACCAGGACATTTTGCGGATACGCGCGGCCAAACCATAAAAACCCATGCTCCTCCTGGCCTTGGACACCGCCACCGAGAAAGGCAGCCTGGCCCTGGCGGAGGATGACCTGCTGCTGGGGGAATATTTTCTGCACTCCCCCGGCACTTACCTCCAGCATCTTCTGCCTGGAATAGAGGAGCTTTTTCACGCCGCGGGACGCAGCCTCCGGGAACTGGGGGCCATCGCGGTGAGCCAGGGCCCCGGTAATTTCACCGGCCTGCGCATCGGCCTGGCCACCGCCAAGGGCCTGGCCTGGGCCTTGGGCTGCCCCCTGGCGCCGGTGCCCACCCTGGAGGCCCTGGCCGCGCCCTTCCCCTTCCAGCCCCACCCGGTCGCGGTCCTCATGGACGCCAAGCGGGAGGAGGTCTATCTGGGCTTTTTCCAGTGTCCCGGAGAACTCCCCCAGGCCCAGGGCGAGCCCTTGCGCCTGCCCGTCAGCACGCTCCCGGAGCGGCTGCATGCCCCCCTGCTCCTCACCGGCCCCGGCCTCAGCGCGTACGAGGATTTTCTGAAAAAAAACCTGTCCCCGGAAATCACCTGGGCCCCGCCGGAGATGCGCCACCCCCGGGCCGCGGCCATTGCCCGCCTGGGGAGGCTGCGTCTGGAACAGGGCCTGACCGTAGCCCCCCAACAATTGACCCCCTCCTACCTGCGCCCGGCGCTGTGAGGAATTAGAAGCTAATTTAAATAGCAATAAGGTAGTTTTTTTGTTGACATTTCATTAAATTAATGCTTTGTTTTCTATAGATAGATCGATCTATAGATCGATCTATAGATCGATTTATGGTAAACACCCTTCATGTTAAAATCTTTGATAATTTCATTTTTTAAGAAAAAAAAAGGGTTTCTTAAACACGATGACATATCCAAATTAGTCAAAATGGATAAAGCAAAATTGTCTGGATATCTTGATGCCATGGTTGACTATGGGGATTTGTCTGTCGAAAAAGCAGGAAATACAAAACTTTTTTTTCTAAATGATAATGATAAGGAAAAAAGATTAAAAAAATACAGAGGTTAATGCATATATCTTCATTAAGGACAACCTATACCCTGGATTGGATTTTCGTGACCCTCCCGAGTACCTGCGGGTCAGGTATATATGCAGAATGAATGTCTTGCTAACACTGGGCTTAAACGGCTGTTAGGTTTAGGAAGACTGTACAGGACAAAGGAGAAAAAATTATGCTAATGACAGACGGTGAAATAAGAGAAGCCCTTGCATCTGGCGAATTAATAATTGAACAATTCAGCGAAAAACAAATAGCACCCTGTTCATATGATGGCAGAGCAGGCGGACAAGTTTTGGTTAGTGGCAATGATAATCTTATTGATCTCTCAACTAAGAATAGTGTCACTCTGCGGCCTGGGGATTTTGCCTTAATAATGACCCACGAATTATTTAAATTGCCACTTGATATTGCAGCACATATAGGGATGAAAAGTAGTTTAGCAAGGCGGGGGATAATTCTCTTAGCTGGCATGCAAATTGATCCTAATTTTGATGGGCACCTTAGACTTGCCATGTATAATTGCGGTGGCAGACCTGTTACAATAGATTATTTAGACTCTATTTGCCTTATTGAGTTTCATCGTCTTGCCAAACCCGTTGAGAAAGGAATTGGCGTATTCCCTGATTTAAAGGAAGGGCGTATTCCTGAGGATGATAAGGCTTATTTACGCCAATTGGAGACCACAAGTTTGTCAGATCTAGCTAGGGATATGCGTTCCCTTACACAAAACATGAATACATTAACAAATAATGTCAAAATAATAATCTATATAGTAGGTACTATTTTTGCTGGAATTATTTTACAATTTATAATCCAAATATTGCGAGTTAAATGACATTAAACGCTGCTACTAAGATAAAGGATGTTGCAGGCTTGCACGAAACAGATTAAATGCCCTTTTCTAACTATTGAATATTACTAATCTGCCTGCCCTCCGGTTCTCCGGGGACTTTTTTGTTTGCAATCGCTTGCAAATCCCCCCGAACTCAAATTAGGACACTACCAAACATCATAAAAACTTGACATTCGGGGCGCAGACATGATAAAAATTATAACCTAACCAATCAAAATTTCAGGGTTTTCATGCCTCAAGCACCCATGCCGGTGGTGGATCTCCGGTCCCGCGAGCAATATATCGCCTCCTGTGTTGCCTTGGCCCAAGAGAAGTTGTCCCGCTTCGGTTCTCTGGCCGAGATCGCCGCGCAGATGCGGGAGATAAACCGTTATCCCCGCCTGGAACAATTGAACGCGCCCCATCTCATCCACCTTCTCTCGCCGGACGCGCCGGGACCGGTCAAGCTGGCGCAAGAAGCCGTGGCCCGGGGGGAAGTGATCTTTGAGCACGCGGCCGCAGGGGAAGGCACCCGGCTGTTTTTGGGGCCCAAGTATTTTGTCAATATTGCCAGGGATTTGAGCCTGGAGGCCATCGCCCACCTGTTAAGCGTCGAGGCGGGCAAGATCGCCTCCCCCCAGACTGTGGCCGGGCAGTTGGATTGCCCGCCCCAGGAATTGCTGCCTCTGTCCCTGGGCGCCCGGCACATGTTGCAGCTGGGTTTTGATCTCTCCCGCCTGGCCCGGGAACTGGGGGAATCCCCGGCGGAGATGCTGGCCCGGCAGCATCTCCTGATCATCGTCAGCGAGGAGATGGCCGCGGGGATAGAAAAAGATTTTTATCAATGGCATTTTTATGGCTTTGGTCCGGCCCGGGTCTATTTCATGGTGCAGGAGAGCTTTCATGGCATCAACCTGAGGGACGGGCGGTTTTTCTATGATCAAGCCGCCCCCCGCCGCCTGCACAATCACGGGCAGATGGTGATGCAGCTGGCCATGGAGCAGCAGCTCTTCACCCTGCAAGGGGCCCATGCCTGGGAAAAAGTCTATCATTCCCAGGCTGCGGTAGGAGACTGGCTTCAGGGTTTTGTTAACAAAATCTCCTATAATATCGAGGACCTGGACTATTTGACCGGCTCCCTGGATTTTCACAGTCTGGGACTGGTGTTGGAGCTAGGGGAGAAGGGCTTCCGCATGGTCATGGAAGTGGTGGCCAACAACCCGGCCAAGCCCCAGAAAGGCGGCATGCTGGCCTGGGACCCGGAGCTTTCCCGGGACGTGATGATTGAAAGCTTCCAGTTGGGGGACCTGCCCAACCAGGAAATATCTTTCCTGAACCGGAATTTCAATCACTATCCCCGGCCCTTTGAGAGTTGGGCCCGGGTCAGGGACGAAGGCCTGCCCATGCCCGTGGCGGTGAAAGACAACTTTTTGTATTACCAGCCGGTCCAGGGAGACATCAATTTTCTGGTGCCCACTGCCTTTTTCCGCCGCCAGGAGATGCCGGCCATCAAGAACTTAAAGTCCCCGGCCGCGTTGCCTCTGGCCATTAACCGCATGGCGGCCCAGGACCGCCAGCCGGGGTTTCGGGAATTTGTGCAGCGCATTAGGGAGGGGGGCAAATGAGTCCACCCCGGAAGATGATCGTCAACGCCGCGGACCCGGAGGAATTCCGGGTGGCCATCGTCGAAGAAGGCCAGTTGGAAGAGCTGGCTATAGAATCGGCATCCCGGGAGGCCACTAAAGCCAATATTTACAAAGGGGTGGTGGCCAATATCGAACCCAGCCTCCAGGCCGCGTTTGTCAATTACGGCGGCGAGCGCCACGGCTTCCTGCCCCTGTCGGAAGTGCACGAGGATTGGTACCAGGAAAAGCCCCAGAGCAAATCCAAGACCAAGATCCAGCGGGTGCTGCGCAAGGGCCAGGAACTCATCGTCCAGGTCTATAAAGAGGAGTCCGCCACCAAAGGGGCCTATCTCAGCACCTACATTTCCCTCCCCGGCCGGCGCTTGGTGCTTTTGCCCAAGCAGAGCCACCTGGGGATTTCCCGGAAGATCGAAAAGGAAGAAGAACGCCAGCGCCTTAAAGAGCTGGCCCAGAAGCTGGGCCTGCCCCCGGAGATGGGGCTCATCATCCGCACTGCGGGAGAGACCGCGGCCACTCGGGAGCTCACTAAGGACCTGAACTATCTGCTGAAGCTCTGGGACAGCATCAAGCAGATCGCGCAGACCCAACCGGCTCCGTGTCTGCTGCACCGGGACCTGGACCTCATAACCCGCACCGTGCGGGATTATTTCTCCCCGGATATCAAGACCATCCTGGTGGATAACAAAGACGTCTTTCAGACGCTCCGGGCCTTTATCCAGGAAATGTCCCCCCGCCACGTGCACGCCCTGAAACTCTATAAAGACAAGCTCCCCATCTTCACCCGCTACCAGTTGGAAGAACAGCTCGACCGCATTTACGCGGAGCGCGTGCCTTTAAAATCCGGGGGCACTATTGTCATCAACCCCACGGAGGCCCTGGTCTCCATCGACGTCAATTCCGGGCGCAGCACCGGCCAGAAAGAGATCGAAGAAACGGCCCACAAAACCAACCTGGAGGCCGCGGAGGAAGTGGCCCGGCAGTTGCGCCTCCGGGACCTGGGGGGGCTCATCGTCATCGATTTCATTGACATGAAGGACAAAAAGCACCAGAAAGAGGTGGAGCAGACCCTAAAGGCCAGCCTGAAAAAGGACAAGGCCCGGGTGACGGTGGGGCACCTGTCCAAGTTCGGCTTGCTGGAGCTTTCCCGGCAGCGCCTGCGGCCCACCGCGGAAGTGAGCGCCTATATTCCGTGCCCCTCCTGCCAGGGCCGGGGCCGGGTCAAAAAGCCGGATACCCTGGGCGTCGGCCTCCTCCGGCAGATCAGTTCCCAGGCGGTCCAGGGCCAGATCCAGGAAGTGCGCGTCCTCGCGCCCGCGGAAGTGGCCTATTTTCTCCTCAATAAGAAACGCCATGACCTCCTTAATCTGGAGGAGCAATGCGGCTTCAGGATAGTGGTGACCGGCAAGGAGGGCCTGGGCCCTGAGGAAATCCTGGTGGAATATAGTAAACGGGAGGCCCCGGAAGCCAAACCCGCTGCCGAAACCAAACCGGCACCGGAAAGCAAGGCCACTGCCGAAGCCGCGGTGTCTGCCGAAACGAAACCCGCTGCCGAGTCAAAGCCAGCCAAATCAGCCAAGCCCTCCGGAGAAAAGAAACGCCCCTCCCGGCCCCGGCGTCGGTCATCGAAACCCAAACCCAAGGCGGAGACGCAAAAAGAGGCTTCGGAAGGCTCTCCGGCCCAGGAGTCTGCTCCCGCGCCTGGAGAGGCCGAACCGACCGGCTTGACGGGCATTGCTCGCCGTTTGCTGGAGAAATTAACGAAGTAATGCGGTCAGGACAGTATTGAACGAAAGGACGTTCCCATGCGCAGCAACCTGATGAAACAAGGCCTGGAAAAATATCCCCACCGCTCCCTGCTGAAGGCCATGGGCTTGACCGACCAGGAAATCGACCAGCCCATCATCGGCGTCGCCAATTCCTTTAACGAATTCATTCCCGGCCACATCCACCTGGACAAGATCACCCAGGCCGCCAAGGCCGGGGTGCGCCTCGCCGGGGGCACACCGCTGGAGTTCGGGGTCATCGGCGTCTGCGACGGCTTGGCCATGCACCACCAGGGCATGAAATATTCCCTGCCTTCCCGGGAGCTCATCGCCGACTCCATCGAGATCATGGCCACGGCCCATCCCGTGGACGGCCTGGTCCTGGTGGCCAACTGCGACAAGATCATCCCCGGCATGCTCATGGCCGCGCTGCGCTTAAACATCCCCGCGATCCTGATTTCCGGCGGGCCCATGCTGGCGGGGCGCTTCCAGGGCAAGGAAGTGGACCTGATCACGGTCTTTGAGGGCGTGGGCGCGGTGAAGGCCGGGAAGATCTGCGAAGACGAACTGAAAGAACTGGCGGAGTGCGCCTGTCCGGGGTGCGGCTCCTGCGCGGGCATGTTCACCGCCAATTCCATGAACTGCCTGAGCGAGGCCTTAGGAATGTCCCTGCCCGGCAACGGCACCATCCCCGCGGTGCACGCTGCCCGTTTCCGGCTGGCCAAAGAGGCGGGCCTGAAGGTCATGGAACTGGTGAACAAGCAAATCCTGCCCCGGGACATTGCCACTGCCGCGGCGTTTAAAAACGCCATGGCCGTGGACATGGCCCTGGGCTGCTCCACCAACACCGTGCTCCACGTGCCGGCCATCGCTAAGGAAGCCGGGATTGATTTGTCCTTGGATCTCTTCAACGAAATCAGCAACAAGACCCCTCATCTCTGCTCCATGAGCCCCGGCGGTCCCCATCACCTGGAGGACCTGGACGCGGCTGGCGGTGTGCCCGGGGTGATGAAGACCCTCCTGGCGGGCGGTCTGGTGGACGGCTCCCCTCTCACCGCCACCGGGGCTACGGTGGTCGAGAATCTGAGCGCGGCCAAGGTTGCCGATGAAAACGTGATCCGGCCCTTGAATAACGCCTACCACGCGCAAGGGGGCATCGCCATCCTCCGGGGGAATCTTGCTCCGGATGGGGGAGTGGTGAAGCAATCCGCAGTGGCCCCGGAAATGCTGGTAAACGAAGGCACGGCCCGGGTCTTCGAGGCCGAGGAAGAGGCCACTCAGGCCATCCTGGGCGGCCAAATCAAACCCGGGGACATCGTGGTCATCCGCTACGAAGGCCCCAAGGGCGGCCCGGGTATGCGGGAGATGCTCACCCCCACCTCCTCCATTGCCGGGATGGGGCTGGATACACAGGTGGCGCTACTGACCGACGGCCGTTTCAGCGGCGGGACGAGAGGCGCGGCCATTGGCCATATCTCGCCGGAGGCTGCAGAAGGCGGCCCCATCGCCTTCGTTAAGGAAGGGGACCGCATCAAGATCGATATTCCCGGTAAAACCTTAACCCTGCTGGTGGATGAAGCGGAGTTGGCCAAACGCAAGGCATCCTGGCGGCCACCGGAACCCAAGATCAAGCACGGTTACGCAGCCCGCTACAGCCGCATGGTTTCCTCCGGCAGCAAGGGCGCGGTGTGTGAATAAGGCCGCGTTATTTGGGGAAGGGGGCCAGGGGTCATAGCCCCCTGCCCCCTTCCCCAAACCCCATCCCCCAACCCCTTAAGTTTTTAAAGGGTATAAGCAAATCATTATCGAGATTTAGCAAGTTTTCGGGGTTTTCGACACTCTAGCGGAATGGTAGGGATAAAAAATAATGATAAAATGTGAAATCGGTTTAACCAAACTCTAACGAATGATAATAAAAAATGATATAATTTTAAGAAGTTAAACTAGTTATCGACAAAACCTGCAGGGGCTACTTAAAAAACTAAATTTATATTTAATTTTTTTAATTTAGGAGAAATTGACCATGCGGCTGACGATGGAGCGGGAGACTTTGTTGAAGGCAGTGGGCCGGACTTTGGGGGTGGTGGATCGCCGTGGCACCATGCCCATCTTGAGCCATTTTCTCCTGGACGCGGGCGATGGCGGCGTGAAGATTTCCGCCACCGACCTGGAAGTGAGCTTCCAGGGCTTTTATCCCGCGATGGTGGAGGAACCGGGGGCTCTCACCCTGCCGGCCCATTACTTCCACAATCTTATCAAGGAACTGCCCGGGGAAACCCTGAACCTGGAGGGCACTGAAAAATCCAACTTACAGTTGACCATGGGGGAATCCCGTTACCAGCTCCTGGGCCTGCCCGCGGATCAATATCCCGCCATACCCGAGATCACCGACCAGAAACTGGTGGAGGTGGAAAGCCGGGTGCTTAGGGAGATGATCGAAAAGACCATCTTTTCCGTATCCGTGGACGACCTGCAGTACCACCTCTCCGGGATTTTCTGGGAGCGGGTGGAAGCGGAGGCCGGCTTTAACCTGCGCATGGTTTCCACCGACGGCCACCGCCTCACTCTCATCGAGCGGCCCTTGCCGGAGAGCGAGCAGTTCGCCATCGAGGATGGCATCCTTATTCCCCGGAAAGGCGTGGGCGAAATCTCCCGGCTCCTGGCGGAGGAAGAAAAGGTGTCTCTGGGGCTGAGCCGCCAGAGCCTGGCCCTGAAGGCCGACTCCAAATTTCTTTTTATCCGCCTGCTGGAGAAGAAGTTTCCCGAATATCGGCGCATTATCCCGGAAAGCTCCACCTTCCATTTCCTCCTTAACCGCCGGGACCTTAGGGATACATTACATCGGATTTCCTTACTATCCACCGAGCGCTTCCGGGGGGTGATCCTGAAGTTGAGCCCGGAGCAGATGGAGGCTTCCTTCAGCAACCCGGAAGTGGGGGAAGGGCGGGAGGTACTGCCGTTGCAACTGGAAAAGGGCTCCGCTGATGATCTGCCCCTGGAGATCGGCTTTAACGCCCGCTATATCCTGGAGCCCCTGAACGTCATGGAAGGCGAGGAAGTGGTGCTGGAAATAAACGACCGGGACCGCCCCTGCCGCCTGGTGTCCAAGGGGGACCAGGGTTATTTCACCATCATCATGCCCATGAGCCTGTAAAAGACAGTTTTCAGTTTTTAGTTTTTGGCAAATGAGCGAAGGATGCAACCGGCTCCTAATCCTTTGTCGGGACATCATGTCTAAAATGGTTGCTTATTGCGGGCTGGTCTGTTCGGATTGCTCCACGTTTTTGGCCACCCAAAACGATGATGACGAGGCCCGGGAAAAGACAGCGGCCCTGTATGCCCAAAAGTTTGGGCTGCAATTGCAGAAGGAAGATATTAACTGCGACGGTTGTCTGAGCGTGGGCGGCAGGCAGATCGGCTATTGCGGGGTTTGTGAGATCAGGCAATGCTGTCTCGGCCAAGGCCTCGAGCACTGCGTGGTTTGCCCGGAAGAGCCATGCGAAAAAATACAGCGCTTTCACGAGTCTTCGCCAGAGGCCAGGGCCGGCTTTGAGGCCCTGAAAAGGGTTTAGGGTAAAGGTAGCCGCAGGCTTTAGCCTGTGCCACCGAGATTGCCTGGAGAGTTGATGGACGAAAAGAAATACCTGCGGCGGTTCGGGGAGCGGGTGGGATACACGGAAGCCGAAATGGAGGCAATTCCCGAGGGCGACCCCCGGCTGCGGCAGATCGTCAAGCTGACCCGGGCCGCGGCCCGCTATTCCATTCAGGCGGAGGTGGTGAGCGCCAGGCATTGCAATTCCGGCTACAAGGCGGGGGATAAATTCATCCTGGACGTGGACGGCAATTTTGTCACCAAACTCTGCCCCGCCAGGCTCTGTGTTTACCTGATGGCGCAGATGCAAATTCCCGTAGCCCTAATCAACGAAAGATTAAGTGAGGACCTGGACCCCAATCAGTTCCATTTCATGAAATTCGTGCGCTGCCCGGACGCGGGGGTGGAATGTGCGGGGTATGGAGAAGTGATGGTGCAGGTCAGCGTCGTGCCCCGGGTGAAAGGGTAGCCGCAGGCTTCAGCCTGCACCGGGATATTCTTCTTTTAACCGAAGACCGAAGACCAAAGACTAAAGACCGTCTTTTATATGGCCCGAATCGGCATCATCACCTGCGCCAACTGCACCCAGGACGCCAACTGCGCCGCGGTGGTCTGCCTGGCGGATTTAAGGAAGCGCCGGGGCTTTTTTGAGCGCTATCCGAAAGATGAGCCCCTGGACTTGGTGGGCTTCATCAGTTGCGCGGGCTGCCCCACCGTGGCCGCGCCGGAAAAGATTCTGCGCCGGGTGAAGGCCATCGCCGACTTCAAGGTGCATGCCGTGCATCTTTCGTACTGCATGACCGCGGTCTGCCCCTTCGTGCATAAATATGAGGAAGTCATCAAGAAAAATTTTCCCAACCTGGAGCTTGTCCTGGGCACGCATCAGCCTTCGCCCCCGGCAGAATTTCGACAGGGCTTAAAAGAGTTGCTCTGCCAAACGCTGGCGGGTACCCAAACCATGGCGGACATGATCCGGGGGACCATGAAAACCCCCCAAGAAAAAGCGTAGGATTATAGGAGAAGCATTTTGGCGAATACAACTATCGCTCCCGAAGAGTACAGCGCTGAGCAGATTCAGGTTTTAAAGGACCTGGAGGGCGTGCGGGAACGGCCGTCCATGTACATCGGCAACACCGGCGTCGAGGGCCTGCACCACCTGGTCTATGAGGTGGTGGACAACTCCATCGATGAGGCCATGGGCGGGCATTGCACCGAGATCAGAGTGAAGATCCATCCGGACAACAGCGTCACCGTGGAAGACAACGGCCGGGGCATCCCCGTGGACCTGCACCCCACGGAAGGCCTGCCCGCGGTGGAAGTGGTCATGACCCGCCTGCACGCGGGCGGGAAATTCAACGGCGGCGCGTATAAAGTCTCCGGCGGCCTGCACGGCGTGGGCGTCTCCGTGGTCAACGCCCTGTCCGAATACCTGGAAGTGGAGATTCGCCGGGACGGCAAGGTTTATCATCAGAGTTACGAGCGGGGTAAGACGAAAACTTCACTTACGGTCACCGGGGAAACCAAGCGCCGGGGCACCAAGGTGCTCTTCCGGCCCGACCCCTTGATCTTTGCGGACCTCAATTTCAGCGATGATCTCTTGGCCCAGCGACTCCGAGAACTCTCTTTCCTGAACGGCGGCTTGCGGGTCTTGTTGGAAGATGAGCGCAGCGGCCGTAAAAGCGAATTCTACTATGAAGGCGGCATCGTCTCCTTCGTCCAGTACCTGAATCGCAACAAGAACCCCATCCATCCGGACCCCATTTATCTCTCCGGCGCTCGGGGCGGCATCCAGATGGAGATGGCGTTTCAATATAACGACACCTATAACGAGCAGATTTTCACCTTTGCCAACAACATCAACACCCGGGAAGGTGGCACGCATTTAAGCGGCTTCAAGGCGGGCCTCACCCGGGCCATCAATCAGTACATGACCACCGCGGAGCTCCCCAAGGCCCTGAAAAACTCCCACCTCCAAGGCGAAGACGTCCGGGAGGGGCTCATTGCGGTGGTGAGCGTGAAGCTGCCCCAGCCCCAGTTCGAGGGCCAGACCAAAACCAAGCTGGGAAACAGTGACGTTAAGGGCTTGGTGGAAAACCTGCTGTATGAGCATCTGCTGACCTACCTGGGGGAGAACCCCGCGGTGGCCCGGCGCGTCCTGGCCAAGCTCCTGGACGCGGCCCGGGCCCGGGAAGCGGCCCGCCGCGCCCGGGACCTGGTGCGTAAGAAAGGGGCCCTGGGGGATATGACCCTTCCCGGCAAGCTGGCCGACTGCCAGGAAAAGGACCCGGGCCGCCGGGAGATTTACCTGGTAGAGGGGGATTCCGCCGGCGGCTCCGCCAAGCAGGCCCGGGACCGGCGTTTCCAGGCCATTTTGCCCCTTAAAGGCAAAATCCTGAACGTGGAAAAGGCCCGTTTCGAAAAAATGCTGGAAAACCCGGAGATTCGCACCCTGATCTCTTCTTTGGGTTCGGACCTTTCCAAAAAAGAGGAACCCAATCTGGAGGAGGACCTCCGCTACCACAAGGTGATTATCATGACGGACGCGGACGTGGACGGGGCCCATATCCGCACCCTGCTTCTCACCTTCTTCTACCGGCAGATGGCCCCCCTGGTGGAAGGCGGCTATCTGTACATCGCCCAGCCGCCGCTCTACCGGGTCACCCGGGGCAACGAGAAAATCTATCTCAAAGACGACGGTGAATTTAAGAAATATCTAATCCAGCGGGGCATAGAGAAAAAGCGGCTGCGCTTGGGTCCGGAACGCACTCTCCAGGGGCCGGCCCTGTCCCAGGCCCTGGAACAGGTTTTTGCCTATCAGGATTATCTCACCCGCTTTGCCAAGCGGGGCCTGTCCCGGGAGATTCTGCGGCTTTTCCTGGACCTGGGGATAACCACCAAGGAGAGCCTGCGGCAGGAAGAGCGCCTGACCGCCCTGCTCCAGGCCCTGGAAGACGGCGGCCGCTGGCGCGCCCGCCTGGAGGAGGATGAAGAGCACCATGCCCAGGCCCTCATCATTGCTTCCCGGCAGCGGGAAGCCGGGGAGATGCGCCTTGATTGGGACCTTTTGGGGGGCAGCGACTTCCAGGCCCTGGTGAAACTGGATCAATCCCTGGATGATTTCAAGTCCCCGCCCCACCGCCTGGAAGAAAAAGAGAAGGCGTTGGAGTTCTCTAATCTAGAGGAATTGACTGCCTTCATACTGGAGGAAGGGCAAAAAGGCGTGTCCATCCAGCGTTTTAAAGGTCTGGGGGAAATGAATCCGGAACAGCTCTGGGAGACCGCCATGGACCCGGAAACCCGCACCTTGCTGAAGGTGAACATCGAGGACGCGGTGGCCGCGGACGAAATTTTCACCATCCTCATGGGGGATAAAGTGGAACCGCGGCGTGAATTTATTCAGAGCAATGTCCTTGAATTGAACGAACTGGATATTTAACTTACGCGTACCGGGCAGGGGCAAGGACCGTAAACCGACTGTCCTCCTCCGGGCCTGCTCCTGTTCTGGGCGCAGGTGCGGAGGCCAGGGGGAACCGGGGTGCGGGCGGCCGTCAGCAACGGTGTGCGGCTCCTTGCCCCGCCCCACTACTTTCAGGAGGGAGTTGCCATGCATCGCAAAGCCAAGTTCAAAATCTTTGTCACCCGGCGCGAAGTGCTTTCCGTGGGCGATGTCCCGGATCATACCCTGATGCTCACCGAACTGGAAGGCTACCCCGTGGAATACACTCCCGGAGTGGCCGGAGAATTTGTCTACCGTCGCAGCGTGGGCTTTCATGACCGCGTCAAAGGCGATGGCCGGATGCACGGCTATGCCTGCACCGTCTATGAGAACGGCTCGGTGTACTCCCGCTTCACCGGAGACAAGCTGGGAGACATGACCAAGGGCAAGTGGGAAGTGGATAAAGGCATAGGCAAACTGGCCGGCCTCAAGGGCGCCGGCACTTTTACCGTCACGCCCGCAGACAAGCCCGGGGAATTCATCCTGGCGATGGAAGGGGAATACGAATTATAGTTGTCAGTTGCCAGTTGCCAGTTCCCAGTTATGGTGGCGGTTAGAGCACCGAAAATTTGTAGCCGGAAAGGGGGCGGTTCCGAACCGCCCCCATGTTTTTTTCGGCCGCACTCTATGGAATAAGAGCCAAAATCGGGGTAGAATTCTAGCAGGCTTTATGAGATTTTAGTCTATCCCAGTAACTAAACCTTGAGCCCGGAACTTATCGGAGTGATGAAGCCGAATGCCTGATCCAACCTGCGCCAAGTGCCACGCCGCGCTTGACCCCGGGGAGGCCCGGGAATACCAGGGCCAGGAACTTTGCGAGGACTGCTTCCTGGACGCCCAAACCATCACCAAGACCTGCGACCCCTGGGCGGTGCACACGGCCAAGAGCCTCAAAGATTTGCCGGGGGGACAGGCCCTGACTCCTTTGCAGCAGCAGCTTTACGATCTGGTGAAGGAGCGGGGCGAAGTGCCCATGCTGGAGGCCGCGGCCCATCTGGGGCTGACCGAAGATGAACTGCGCCGGGAATTCGCGCCCTTGCGCCATATGGAAATGCTCCGGGGCTGCAAGAAAGAGAATCTCATTTACCTCACCCTGTTTTGAGCGCTGAACCCACAGACCTGGATTACGCCTTGCTCCGCCGGGTGGCCCGGGGGGAGACCCCGGCCCTGGCGGAACTCATCCGCCGCCACCAGACTCGCCTCTATAATCTGGCCTACCGCCTGCTCAAAGACCCCCTGGACGCGGAAGACGCTCTCCAGGAGGTCTTTATCAAGGTCTTCGAGCACGCGGCCCGCTTTGAGCCCAGGGCCACGGTGGGGGCCTGGCTCAACCGCATCACCGCCAACCATTGCCTGAACTTGCTGCGGGCCCGGCATCCCCAGGAATCCCTGGACCAGGAAGACTCCATAGATGTGCCGGACTTAAGCGCCAGTCCCCTGGAGGCCCTGGAGCACCAGAATTTGGCGCGCCGGCTGGAGGAACTACTGGCTCTGCTCCCGGAAAACCAGCGCCGGGCCCTGATCCTGAAACGCTTCGGGGAACTCTCCTACCAGGAAATCGGGGAAGAAATGGGCCTCAGCGCCCAGGCGGTGGATGGTCTGTTGAAACGGGCCCGGCAGTTTTTGAAGAAAGCGTTGCAGGATTATCTGTAGTGGCGAACCAGATGTTCGCCCTACGCCCCAAGAGCTTCTCTAATAACCGTCCGGCTTTCCGGGGGCACCGAAGTGAAGTGGATGCGGGCTGTCCGGAAATTCCCTTCTCCGGGCTCCACCGCGGTCACCTTGCCATAGATTTTTCCGGGCTTTTCGTTTTGTTGCTCGTCCACCAGGTGGAGGCGCACGTCTTCCCAGGCCGCCAGTTCCCCGGCGAAGCGGATGACCGCGGCGGTGTCGCACAATTGGGTGATCTCGGCCGCGCCGGTGGCGCCGGTGATGATTTTGTCCTTGATGCGGTAGATGTGGACCGGCAGGCTTTGCGCCAAGGGCATCAGGGTCTCCTGCCGCTCTTTCAGGCGTAGGTTGTAGGGACCTAAGATGGCCCGCACTTCATAGAGGGTGGCCGGTTCGGGGACGCCTTTCATCTCCGCCCGGACGACTTCGCCCACCTCGATTATATCTTTCACCCGCCAATGGGTGGCCGGGCCGATGAGCACCTGGCCGCCCAGGGCGTAAGATTCGATGCGGGACGCAAAGTTCACGTCCGCGCCCACCACGCTGTATTTGGTGCGTTTCTCCGAGCCGATGTTGCCCACCACCACCGTGCCGGTGTTCACCGCGATGCCCATCTCCAGGTGCGGCAGGCCGTCCGCGGCGTTTAGGGCGTTGATCTCCTCCATGGCCCCTTGCATGGTCAGGGCGCAGGCCACGGCCCGGGCGGGATGGTCTTCCAGGGGCTCGGGCGCGCCGAAAAACGCGAGGATGCCGTCCCCCATGATCTCATCGATCACCGCCCGATAATCGATGAGAATCTCGATCATTTTCTCCAGGTAGCGGTTGAGGAAGGTGATGACCTGTTCCGGGTGCATCTCCGCGGTCAACGCGGTGAAGCCCCGGAGGTCGGAGAAGAGCAGGGTCACCTCCCGGGTTTCGCCCCCTAATGCCAGGGCCTCTTCGGATTCCAGGAGGCGTTTTACCACTTCCTGGGTGACGTAGCGGCCGAAGGTATCCCGGATGAAATCCCGCTTTTCCATGTAATCCGTGAGCTGCTCCCCCAGTTCATTGAAAGAATGGGCCAACTGCTTGATTTCCTTGGCCCCGGTCTCCGGCACGGTGACGGAAAAATCGCCGTGGCCCAGGGCCGAGGTGGTGGCGGCCAGGGTTCTCAAGGGCTTGGTGATGGACCGGGACAGCAGAGTGATCACCACCCCCAAAAAGACCAGGCCGATGAAGCCGATGAGTATCAGCCGCTGGCTCAGACGCCGCACGTTGGCGAAGAGTTCCTCTTCCGGGAAGATGACGCCCAGGGTCCAGCCGGAGTGCCCCAAAGGGGTATAATACATCCAGGATTTTTTTCCGGAGCTGAAGTCGTTCACCGGCACAAAACCCTGTCCCCCGCGAATCATATCCCGGCCGATCCGGCGCAGCTCCGGGTCATTTTTGGACACCGCCAGGCTGAACATGCTCTCCCGCATAATCAAGTTTTTGTCGGGATGGGTCAGGAAGCGGCCGTTTTGGGAAATGAGAAAGGCATAGCCGCTTTCGTAAATCTTGGCTGAGGCCACCAGCTTTTCCAGCCCCATCAAGGAAATATCCGCGCCCGCGATCCCCAGAACCTCTCTGGTCCCGTCTTTTTCCCGGTAAAAAGGCATGGAAAAGGTGGACATGATGATGTTGCCGCCACCTTCGTCAAAATAGGGTTCGCTCCACATGGGCCGCTGGAGTTCCCTGGGGATCTGGTAAAAATCCAAAAAGAAGTAGCGGTAGGTGTCGCTGCCCAAAAACTCGACCTTGACCCCTTTCTGATGTCGATAAACGTATGGCCCGAAATAATATTGCTTGGGGTCGAAGGCAAAGGGTTCGAAAAAGACTCCCAGGCCGTAAATTTCAGGATTATGAACCAGGGCCCGATTCAGCAGGCGCAACAGTTCTTCCTGGCGAGCAGGCTGCTCATCCAGGATGTCGGCCAGGACGCGGGGGATTTTTTCCACCCCTTGCAAGGTCACCTCAATTTTGTTGCCGGTGGCCAGGGCCAGATTCTTGGCGTCTTCCACCGCATCGGCCATGATGGTGGCCTTGGACGCGGAGTAGTTGTAAGACAGAGCCGCGATAAAAATGAGCGCGGTGCAGGCCAGGATAAAGATGGTGAGCCGGGTGGCCAGGCTGCTATTTCGCATGCAGGGACTCACAACTGCGATAAAAATGTTGAAACTCCGGGATATTTTCAATCACGCCAAAGTTTTTCAACTCCTGGGCCACCTGATAATAGGTCTCCTCCTGGAGACATCCCATGAGGACATCGGTCCCGGGGGGTTGAATAATATCCTGCATGCGTTTCAGCATCCATGACTGTTGGGGCCGGTTGGTGGGCAGATTGGCGGCGTTGACGTACTTCATGACGATATCCAGGGCCTCGTCGGGATGACTGAAGGCATACCTCCAGCCTTCCAGAGAGGCCAGGACAAAATTAATGGACTTTTGGGGATCTTTCGTATAAGTGGACTCCAGGCAGTAGATGCCGTCTTCGGGGAATTTCAGGCCGTAGTCGGAAAGCAAAAAGGTGGTCATCTCCTCGGGGTCGATCCCGGCCTGGATGACCCGGTAGTACTCGTTGTACCACATGGCCGCGGCCACCTCCACCCCGCCCCGCAGAAAGAGGTTCATGGTGGTTCCCTGGGGGAGGATTTTCACCTGGAGGTGGTGCTGCCGGAAAAAAGCCCGGGGCTGAATCTGAAATTCTTCCCCCCACAGGGCCACTTTCTTGCCATTCATGTCTGCCGGAGTTTTAATGCCGCTGGACTTCTTGGCCACCAGCATCAGGGCCGAGCGCTGCACGATCTGGCCGATATTGATGAATTTATAGCCCTTGGCCCGTTTGACAATGGCGGTGGTCAGGAACAGGGTGCCGAAATCGGCCTTGCCGGTATGCAATAGCTCCGAAGGGGGAAAATCCGGTCCGCCCTTGAGGATTTTTACATCCAGGCCGCGGTTCCGGTAAAAACCTTTCTCCTGGGCCACGTAATAGCCGGCGAATTGCGACTGGGGCGTCCATTGGGGGATGAAGGTGACCGTGTTCCCTTCTGCGGCCCAGGCGCCGGGGAAAGGCGGCAGCGAAAGCAAACCCATCAAAATTAGAGAGAAAAGCAGGCGCATAGACTTTTTCAGAAAATCAAAAGTGCACTTAATCATTATCGTCATTTTTCGGAAAAACCCTTACCCGCCCCCAGGGACTTACCCCAGGCCGATGGCCCGGCGGAAAAATTGGTAGATCTCCGGCGAGACGGAGGTAAAGCGGATTTGGGCCTCTCCCCGGTTGCCTTCGTCGGGTTTGACCGCGGTGACTTTGCCGTAGAGCCGCTCCGGGATTTCCCGGCCTTGCGTGTCCAGCAGCAGCATCCGGACGTCTTCCCATTCCCACAACTCCCCCTCGAAGGTTACGGTCGCAGAGGTTTCACAAAGTTGGGTGATCCAGGCCGGGCTTTCGCTAATAACGATTTTTTCACTGATGCGCTGCAGGTGGACGGGAATCTTCTCGGCCAAAGGCGTCAGGGTTTCGTAGCGTTCCGGGAGATGGATGTTGTAAGGCTCGCCTATGCCCGTCACTTCATATAGAGTGGTCTTGCCGGGAACCCCCTTCATCCGTACCTCCAGAATCTCCCCCAGTTTGACAAGATCCTTCACCCGCCGGAAAGTGGGGGAGCCGATGAGTATTTGACCGCCCACCGCATAGGACTCGATGCGCGCGGCGATGTTCACGTGGGCTCCCACCACGCTGTATTTGGTCCTTCTCTCGGAGCCGATGTTGCCCACCACCACCTCCCCGGTATTCACGGCAACGCCCATCTCCAGGTGCGGCAGGCCGTCGGCGCGGTTGAGGGCGTTGACCTCCTCCATGGCCGCCTGCATGGCCAAGGCGCAGGCCACGGCCCGAACCGGATGGTCCTCCATGGGTTCGGGCGCGCCGAAAAAGGCCAGGATGCCGTCACCGATGATCTCGTCGATGACCGCGTGGGCATCCGTGAGAATTTCGATCATCTTCCCCAGGTAGCGGTTGAGAAAAGCGACCACGTCTTCCGGCTCCATGTCCGCGGTCAAGGCGGTGAAGCCTCGCAAATCTGAAATCAGGATGCTTACTTCCCGGGTTTCGCCTCCCAATTCCAGGGCCTCTTTGGACTCCAGCAGCCTTTTCACCACTTCCTGGGTGACGTAGCGGCCGAAGGTGTCCCGGATAAAATCACGTTTTTCCATATATTCCGTAAGCTGTTGCCCCAACTGGTTGAAGGAATGGGCCAGGTGGACCACTTCCTTGGCGCCTTTTTCGGGCACGGCCACGGCAAAATTCCCTTCCCCCACCTCTGTCACCCCCTGTTGCAGGCGGCGCAGGGGCCGGGAGATGGACGCGGCCAAAAAAAACCCGAACAACCCGGCAAGCAGCATGAAGGAAGTCCCGGCGATCAGCCCCACGACCTTGGCCATCCGGTCCATTTTCTCGGAATGGTTGATGATTGCCTGTTTTGCCTTAGCGCCGAATTCCTGGGATGCTTTCTTGATTTTCTCTTGGGTGGGCAAAAAGAATTCGTCAATATTCACCACCGCGGCCACAATAAAGGGGGTGCCGGGCACCTGCGCGGAGGCGGTGTACCGGCGCCGTTCGCGATTATCTTTGTCAAAAAAGGTCAAATAACCGGTTACCTTCTTCTCCTGGATGGCCCGATTCAATATTTGCCACATTTCGGGGTATCGATCCTTCCAGAGAACATAGTTGATGCCTTCCACCTTTTTATCGGGATGGAAGACATTTATCCGGTTTTTATCAAACACAATGGTGTAGCCGGCCACTCTTTCGGGGGTGCGAATTTCCTGGACCGCGACCTTTCTCAGGAGGTTATTGCGGCGGAGGTTTTCATAGTTGTAAGTTTTTTCCCCTCGCAACAGATAGGATAATTCGGAAGCGGTGGTGGCAGCCTTATCTTCGACAATGTATTGCCCGTAAGTGGTGAGAATCTGTTCGGCGACGGTGTAATTAGCGTTAGTGATCTCCGTCACTCCTTCTTCAGCAAAGATCAAATTTTTTTCCGTCATTTGATCCAGAATCCAATCGTCCACGGCCCACATACCCAGGGACAAGACCAGGATCAGGACCCAATACGAAAGAAGAAGTTGCGTGCAGATGCTCATCTGGAAAGCCTCCGGAGATCAAGGGCATAAATGCAGGCGCCATGCCCCTTAAACCTGGGCAGAGTATATAACGGATGCGCGCTTCAAGAAAGAAAAAGAGGGTGATGGTGCCGGGATATTATCGGGAGTATTGCCAAATGCGAGGGATTTGCGGTTCCGGCCGGTTTGAAATCAAAAGGGGACCCGCAGGCCGCGGCCCCTTTATGCATATGCCCAGGAATTAAGGAGTAATTCTTAGGAGATGATTTCCCAGTTAGCCTCGAAAGTATTGTCGTAGAGGGTATAAAGATAGCCCATCATTTTGCCCACGCCCGGCGGCACCCCGACCTGCATGCGCCAGTAGGCCAGGTAAATGGCGGGGATCATGCGGGGTTCGCCACTTTTGGGATCGGGCTCAATGTTCTGCCAAACCTCCCGTTTTTCCAAAACCCGCCATACGGTGCCATACTTCTTGCTGCGCACCGTCTGCCCCACTTGGGGCAACCCTTTCTTCTTGATGATTTCCTCGTAGTCTGGCATGGCCGCCTCCTTTTGGGAAGATAGAGGCATTCCCTCTTAGTAAAAATTATGCATGTTTGAGAAGGAGTCAAGTCGCAGGCTCCGGGGACGGCAGACATGGGGCCAGAATGCCCTTGCACTATCTCCCGGTCCGTGCTAAAGCAGAAACAAGGCAATGACGGCGATGGAGTCCGCCGGGGCGAAACCATCCGCCCGAACCGCGCTGAGCTGATGGCTCCTGATTTCCCTTGCGGGCGGTCAGGGGCTTTTTTCTTGGCCTGCTTGCCTCCGGAGGCCTAATGGCGATATCTCTGGCGATCATCATTATTCTGGGACTGGCCGCGGATTACCTTTTCCGTCGCCTGAATCTGCCGGGTCTGGTGGGCATGCTCTTGGTGGGCATACTGGTGGGGCCCCATGTCCTCGGGCTTGTCAAGCCGGAAATGATGGCGGTGTCTGCCGACTTCCGGCGCATTGCCCTCATCGTTATTTTGCTACGAGCCGGTTTTACCCTGAGGCGGGAAACCCTGAACCGCACCGCCCGGCCGGCTCTGCTCATGTCCGTTGTTCCCGCCTCCTTGGAGATTATCGGGGTAACTCTGGCGGCAGCCTATATCCTCTCGTTTTCCTGGCTCCAGGCCCTGATGTTGGGGGCCATCCTGGGGGCGGTCTCTCCCGCGGTGGTGGTGCCCATGATGATCTATTTCATGGAGCAGGGCAAAGGGGCCAGGAAGGGCATCCCCACCTTTGTGCTGGCGGGCTCGGCCCTGGACAACGTTTTTGCCATCGTGGTCTTTACCCAACTGTTGGGGCTGTACACGGGAGCGGCTGGAAGTTTCTGGTGGGGCCTGGCCAGCATCCCGGTGGCGGTGGCGCTGGGTACGGTCCTGGGTCTGCTGGCCGGTTATCTTCTTTATCTTTTGCTCTGTCGTTACGAACTCCCCAGCCCCCGGCGCACAATCATGGTGCTGGGGGTGGCCATCGGCCTCACCTGGATCGGCGACGCGGCCGGCAAGCTGGTGCCCATAGCTTCCTTGCTGGGCGTCCTGGCCATGGGTTTGGTGATCCTGGAAAAAGACGAGGGCCTGGGGCACATCATCTCTCAGAAACTCCAGAAGCTCTGGGTTTTTGCGGAACTGCTCCTGTTTGTGCTGGTGGGGGCCCAGGTGGACCCCAAAGTGGCGTGGGGCGCGGGCGCGGCGGGTCTGGCCATCATCGCCATCGGCTTACTTTTCCGCTCCCTGGGCACCTTTCTTTCAGTCCTGGGGGCAGGGCTCAGTTTCCGGGAAAAGCTTTTCTGCATCGTCTCCTATATTCCCAAGGCCACGGTGCAGGCGGCCATTGGCGCTCTGCCGCTGGAAGCCGGGGTGCCCGGGGGGGAAATTATTTTGGCCCTGGCCGTGCTTTCCGTCCTGGTGACGGCTCCTCCCGGAGCCATCGGCGTCTCCTGGCTGGGAGAGCGGGTCCTGGAGAAGGAGAAACGCTCCATCTACCGTTTCCTTGTCCTCAGAAACAGCCTGCGGCTGCCCCGGGTGGGCCAGCGGGTACGGCACAGGCGCCATGGCACTATTTGGAAGGTCATCGAGGAAAAGGAAGTCTGGGTGGCAGGAACCGGCGAGGGCGTTCCCGCCTTAATTCCTGCCTTGCATCTGCGGTTCTGGAAGGTTAACGACGACCGGCCCGGCCGGGGCAAGACCCACAGCCACCGATACACCCCGGGGGACCGCTCTTTCGAGCACCACTGGGAGATTTTGGAAGAGTAATTATTGGTCCCCCCTGCGTCCACCGCAACTAAAACAGGGTCTGGCTTTAAAGCCCGGGCTTTCTCAACGCACCCCGCGGCCTCTCTTGCCGGAGAGGCAAAACCGCCTGATATTCCCTTTAATTTCCCGAGATTCCTTTTCCCATTAACGGCCACGCAAATTGTAATGAATTGATAAGATTAATTTTTTACGGAAAACGGAAAAGAATCATCAGTTTTACAGAGAAGGCCGATATGGTGGAAATCACCCATTTAGAACCCAAAGAAAAGAAAGGCCTGGTTCTGGTCCTCACCGGCCGGGACACCCACTCCCAGGTGATGGAGATGGCGGACACCGTTAGCGAAATTAAGGAAATCAAACACGCCTACCGCCAGGGTATCGAACCCCAGCCGGGGATTGATTATTGAGGGAGAGAGAAGTGGGGGAGGGGCCAGGGACCTGAGGTCCCTGGCCCCTCCCCCACGCCCCCTCCCCAACCCGCAGAGGGGTGTGAAAGTCGGTGCTAAGAGCCCCGACTTCCACAGCCAAAAAAACTCAAATACTTGGAGGCGATGCTAAAGGCTTTGGAGTCCCCAACCCCATCCTCCAAACTTCCGCCAGCTATTGACAAAGCCGCTGCCAGCGAATATAAAAAAACAGATATTGGGGGATCGTCCAACGGCAGGACAGCAGACTCTGGATCTGCCTATCTAGGTTCGAATCCTAGTCCCCCAGCCAGACAAACACTCCCCGGTAGCTCAGCAGGTAGAGCGGGTGGCTGTTAACCACTTGGTCGGCGGTTCGAGTCCGTCCCGGGGAGCCAGGGAAAATCAAAGGGGTTGGCCTTTAAAGGCCAACCCCTCTTTTTTGCCTAGTCCGAAGAGAAAATCGGAACCCACGAGAGCATCATAACGACTTGGCGTAGATTTCGATGGCGTGTTTCACCTGCACCCGGTCCCCGGCCTGGGAGAGCATGTCCGTGATCTGCAGCATGCACGCGGGGCAGCCGGTGGCCACCACGGCGCATTGGGATTTGGCGATGTTCTCCCGCTTGCGCCGGCCGATGGCTGCGGAGGTGTCGTAATGCTGCAAGTTGAAACTGCCGCCGCAGCCGCAGCACCAATCCGCCTCCGCCATTTCATGTAGTTCATACCTGGGGTTGGCCCGCAGCAAGGCCCGGGGCTGCGCCGCCACCCCCAAAGATTTTTTCAGATGGCAGGGGTCATGGTAGGTTAAGGAAATCCTGCCCTTCACTCCTTCGGCACTACCCTCTTTCACCCCCACCTTTTCCGCCAGAAATTGGTTAATGTCCATGGTCTTATCCGCGAGCGCGGCGATTTGGGCCTTGTGCGCTTCGGGGTACTCCAGGGCCATCAGGGGCCACATCTTTTTAATGGTGGAGGTGCAGGTGGCGCACGCGGTCACCAGATAATCACAGGACGCCGGGTTGAACCGCGCCAGATTATGGCGCACCAGGTTATCAAAGGTGTGGGTATCCCCTCCGGAAAGCGCGGGAATGCCGCAACAGCCCTGGTCCGAAGCCAAATAGACTCCCACGCCGTGGTGTTCCAGGGACTTTAGGACCGCGCCCCCCACTTCCGGGAAGATCTTATCAACGAGGCAGCCGGTGAAAAACGCCACTTTGAGCCCCGCCGCGCCGGGCGCGGTATTCAATTCCGGAACCTGCTGATGAAAAGGCGTGGCGGCCAGGGGCTTGAAATGCCGCTGTTTGAGCAGGGGCGATAGGAAACGGGAGCAGGAAGACCCCAACAGATCGTCCACCGGCTTGATGAAAATGCCCTGGTATTTGGCTCCCCAGGCCAGGATGCGGTTAAAGAAGCCGGGCTTGACCAGGAGACCCCGGAAGATGGCCTTCTTCACCGAAGAAAGTCCCAGGTAGCCGGTGAGGATGGCCCGGGCCTTGATGAAGATGTCCAGGACTTTCACCCCGCTGGGGCAATTGGCCGCGCAGGAGCCGCAGAGGAGACAGCGGTTCAAGCGCTCCATGACGCCCTGGGGATTTTGGAAGAGTTCCTGGGCCAGGCCGTCCAAGAGCGCCAGCTTGCCCCGGGCCACGTCGGCCTCCCGGCCGGTTTCGGCAAAGAGCGGGCAGACCGCCTGGCACAACCCGCAGCGCATGCAGACCACGAGCTGGTCTTCCAACTCTTTCACCAGGCGAGCCAGGGCCTTGACACTAGACATGAATCTTCTCCCAGGGCATAACTATCTGCATACAACCGCGAACCGCGAAAGCGCGGGCAGCCGCGGCCCTCTCCCCGCAATCTCCCTCCACCAAGCCGGCGCCCATTCTTTTGGCTTCGGCCACGGTGATTTCCAGCGCGGCCACGACCCCGGTAAGGCAGGTGCAACATCCCAGGCAATCCTCGAGACGCCTTTCAAACTTCTGGAGGAGACCGGAGATAAATTCCGTTCTGGGCATGCCTTTAACCTAATAATGCTCGATTCTTTGATGTGGTTTTGGAGCCGTACGTAACTCTTGCTTCCTTCTGCTCACTGCTCACTGCTTACTGCTCACTCTCCTATGATTTTGCCCGGATTCAAAATGTTATGCGGGTCCACCGCGGCCTTAATTTTCTTGGAAAAGAGGATGGTGCCGCCGCCGAACTCCTTTTCCAGGAAGCGGGACTTGGCGGTGCCGATGCCGTGTTCCCCGGACAGCGTCCCCCCCAACTCCAGGGCCTTCTCAAAGATGGCGTCCACCGCGGCCTCCACCCGGCCCCATTCTTCCTGGTTGCGCCGGTCGGTGAGGATGGTGGGGTGGAGATTGCCGTCCCCCGCGTGGCCGAAGGTGCCGATGGGGAGAGAAAACTTGCGGCTGATGTCTTCCAGGGCCTGGATCATGGTGGGAATCTTGCTCCGGGGCACAGTGGCGTCCTCCAGGACGCAGGTAGGCTTCAGTTTGGCCAGCGCGGGCAGGGCGCTCCTGCGGGCGCTCCAGACCCGGTCCCGTTCGGCCGCGTCCCGGGCCACGTGAATCTGGGTGGCGCCCAACCTGTGGCAAATGGCCGCCACCTTTTCCGCCTCTTCCTCCACCACCGCGGGATGGCCGTCTACCTCGATGAGGAGCAGAGCCGCGGCGTTCACCGGCAGACCGGCTTTGCTGTAATCCTCTACGGTGCGGATGGTGAAATTGTCCAGAAACTCGAGGGTGGCAGGGACGATGCGCTGGGCGATGATCGCGGCCACCGTCTCCGAGGCTTTGCCCACCGCGTCGAAAGTGGCCATCATGGACCGCCGCGCCCCGGGCAGGGGAATGAGCTTCAGAATGATCTCCGAGATCACTCCCAGGGTGCCTTCGGAGCCCACCAGCAGCGCGGCCAGGTTGTAGCCGCTGACGCATTTCACCGTGCGGGAGCCGGTCTTCACGGTCTCTCCGGAAGCTGCGAAAAAGGTGAGTCCCATAACATAGTCCCGGGTGACCCCGTATTTGAGGCCTCTTAAACCTCCGGCGTTTTCCGCGACATTGCCCCCTAAGGTGGAGACGGCCATGGACCCCGGGTCCGGGGGATAAAAGAGGCCTTTGGCCTCCACCGCGCCTGCGAGTTTGGCGGTGATCACCCCCGGCTGGACCACGGCATAGAGGTCGGCTTCGTTGATTTCCAGGATTTTATTTAAGGCCGTGGTCAGGACCACCGCGCCTTCCTTTCCGGGAATGCTGCCGCCGCTGAGATTGGTGCCCGCGCCCCGGACGGTTAAAGGCAGGCTGTTTTCGTGGCAGAGGCTGACCACCCGGCCCAGCTCTTCGGCGGACCGGGGCCGCAGCACAATGGCCGGGAGCACTGGCTCCAGGACCGCGGCGTCATAGGCGTAGGTGGCCCGGTCGGTCTCCTCCAGGAAGACCTGCTCCTTCCCTAGAATACGCTGGAATTCTTTCACTAGGGCTTGGCTGACCATACTATCTCTCCCAGGGTTCGGTGATGATTGTTTTTACCTTACCCCGAGCGGCACCCGTTGTCAATTGGCTATACCAATTTATGAATAATTTTTCTTCTCCTACGGCCCGAAAAAAATAATTTGGTCAGGCCGGGGGTTTGATATACCTTGCGCCTTACTTAGCGCCTTGGCGTCTTTGCGTGAGATCAATCGTTATTATTATTTCGGTGTAGGCAGGGCTACCCGGAGAATTCGGGCCCCAACTGCCTCAAGCCTTTTGGGTCACCCGGGCCCGGGATTTCAGGCGGTGTTCCCGCACATACTCCAGGACAAAGCCGATATGATGCTTCATGGCCGCGAACGCGCCCTCGGGGTCATGGTCTTTGATGGCCTCAAAGATCCGCCGGTGCTGTTGCTGGATGATGGGCAGATTGGCGGGGTCCTCCCAGAGGTACCGGAGGTTCTCTTCGATCCCGAAGTGCAGCAGGTCGTGGAAGCTGCGCATGATATAGACCTGGACCGGGTTTTTGGTGGCGTAAGCCAGCCCCATGTGGAAGGCCACGTCTTCTTCAATGCCCAGCCGCCCCTCCTCATACTCCTCCTCCATGGCCGCCAGGGTCTCTTCCAGCCGTTGAATATCCTCCGGGGTGGCCCGCTCCGCGGCCAGCAGGGCCGATTGGGCCTCCAGGCCCATCCGCACTTCCAACAGATCCTCCAGAGAGGTCTCCCGGCGGTCGATGATGGCCGCCAGGGGGTTGTGCTCCCGGGTGGCTTCGAGAGAGCGGACAAAGGTTCCCTGGCCCTGGCGGTGTTCCACCAGGCCCATGGTTACCAGCTTGTTGATGGCCTCGCGCACCGTGGGGCGGCTCACCCCGAAGGCCTGGGCCAGCTCCCGCTCCGGCACCAGTTGCTCCCCGGGTTTCAGTTCCCCCCGGAAGATCAGGTCCCGGAGTTGCTCGAAGATCTGGTCCGAGGCCCGTTTCACCTTAATGGGTTTGAGTTCAACCATGGTGACTGCTCCTGGAAATCCCCGGTTGTTAGCTCTCCAAGTCCAGCGCTTCTCTTATTATAGGGAAAAGCGGAGACAAGGCCAGACCTTTTTGTAGACCTGCCGGGGGCGGGCTGAAGAGCCGAGAGCAGAGATTAAGGCCAAGGGGCTGGTGAACAAAAATTTTTCCCCAACTTTTTTCTTGACAAGGAAATACCCTTTTTTTAATATTGCGTCAAGTGGTCTTACCAATTAAATAGGGAGCCATTGATTAACCTTTCTATCTCTGGTTTTACCATTCCGGGCCGGGCGCTTGGCCGGCCGGGCTCCCTCAGTCGGAGGCAATAAGCCATGGATTCCCCCAACTATCTCCAATTATTCCGGGAAAAGGCCGAGGCCGTCCAGATCGTACTTCAGGACATCCCCGATCTGGCCGCAGCCTGCCGCTACGCCGCGGAAGTCACCGGCCGCCAGGGGGGCGCCACCCTCGCCGCGCCGGGCTGGGACCCGGCCACCCTGCCCCAGTTAAAAGATATATGCCAGGCGGCCCAGATCGAACTACTTACGGAAAACTTAAGGGATCACGCTGGCCGCCTGCACACCGGTCTCACCCTGGCGGATTGGGGGATTGCCGAGACCGGCACCCTGGTGCACGAGTCTTCTTCTGAAGACCTGCGCCTGGCCACCATGCTCTCCGAAACCCATGTGGCGGTGCTGCCCCTCTCCCGCCTCAAACCGGACGTCGGCGCTCTGGAGGGGGAGCTAACCAACCTGATGCATTCCCCGCCCCGTTATCTGGCCTTCATCACCGGCGCGTCCCGCACCGCGGACATCGAACGGGTGCTCACCCTGGGGGTCCACGGCCCCCTGGAACTCCATGTGCTTCTGATGAAGGATTAACCACCATGATTAACACCGCCCAAGACCTCCCGGAATATAAAAAACGCCTGAAAAAGGCCCTGAATAATAAGTTTTTGCGCCACGCCATGGCCACCTTCGCCGCGGCCTATCCCGAAGGCCGGGCCCGGGCCATGACCGGCGTGGATTTTGAGGCCCTGAGGTTGGAGATCGCCCGGGGCAAAGACGAGGCCCTGCCCCGCCTGGAAGAGCTGTATGCGGCGTTCAAAGCCAAGGCTGAAGCCGCAGGGGTCAAGGTCCATTTGGCTAAGACTGCCCGGGAAGCCAACGCAATCATCGCCGCCATCGCCAAAGAGGGCGGGGCCAAGAAGGTCGTCAAATCCAAGTCCATGACCGCGGAAGAGACATTTCTCAACGACCATCTGGAGGCCGAGGGCCTGGAGGTGGTGGAGACGGATTTAGGTGAGTGGATCATCCAGCTCCGCCGGGAAGGCCCGTCGCACATGGTCATGCCCGCGATTCATCTCTCCCGCCAGGAAGTGGCGGAATTGTTTGGAAAAGTCACCGGCGAGGCCCAGGACCCCGAGGACATCGGCAAGTTGGTGAAAGTGGCCCGCCGGGAGTTGCGCAAGCATTTCCTGGCCGCGGACATGGGCATCAGCGGGGCCAACTTCGCCATTGCCGAAACCGGCGCCCTGGGCATCATGACCAATGAAGGCAACGGCCGCCTGGTGACCACCCTGCCTCGCATCCACGTGGCCCTGGTGGGCTTGGATAAATTGGTGCCGGATTTGGCAAGCGCCTTAAAAATTTTGAAGGTGCTGCCCAAAAACGCCACCGGCCAGGTCATCACCTCTTACGTCACCTGGATCAATGGCCCCACGGAGTGCCAGGCCGCGGCATCGGGGCTCAAAGATCTGCACATCGTCTTTCTGGACAACGGCCGCCTGGCGCTGTCGAAGGACCCGGTTTTTGCCGAGGTCCTGCGCTGCATCCGCTGCGGCGCCTGCGCCAACGTCTGCCCCATCTACGGCCTGGTGGGCGGACACAATTACGGCCACGTCTATATCGGCGCCATCGGTTTGATCCTCACCTACTTTTACCACAGCCGCAAAAACGACCGGGCCATCGTCCAGAACTGCTTGAATTGCCTGGCATGCAAAGCAATCTGTCCCGCGGGCATCAACCTGCCCCTGCTTATCAAGCGGGTCCACGGGGAAGTGTTGGCCGAAGAAGAGAAGAGACCCCTAAAGAACCGGCTGCTTCGCAAGGTTCTCCATAACCGCCGCCTTTTCCATTTCCTTCTGCGCCGGGCTTACCTGGCCCAAAAGCCCATCGCCAAGGAAGGCTTTATCCGCCCTCTCCCCTTTTTCTTCGGCAAGGAACACGAGTTCCGCAGCCTGCCCGCGGTGGTGCGCACGCCCTTAAGGGACCGCTGGGACCGGGTGGCCCAAAAAGTGGCCCAGCCCCGCCTGAAGGCGGCCCTGTTCGCAGGGTGTCTGGTGGATTTCGTCTATCCGGAGCAGGGCGAGGCCCTGGCCAAATTGCTCAATGAGCGCCAGGTCCAAGTGGACTTCCCTCCGGAGCAGAGCTGCTGCGGCCTGCCCGCCAAGTGCATGGGGGAGATGGAGATCGCCAAAGAAATGGCCGTCCAGAACCTGAAAGCCCTGGACCCCGCGGATTACGACCATATCCTGGTGCTCTGCGCGTCCTGCGGCTCCCATATTAAAGGCACCTATCCCCTGCTGCTGGCAAAGGAGCCGGGCCTGGGGGTGAAGGTGCAGCAACTCGCAGAAAAGATCATCGATTTCAGTTCGTTTATGACCGAGGTTCTGAAAGTCCAGCCCGAAGAGTTTCTGGGCCAACAGGAGAAAGCGGCCTATCATGCGCCCTGCCACCTCTGCCGGGGTCTGAAAGTGACCGGGCCGCCCCGGGAACTTCTGAAGACCGCGGGTTATGAATACGTCCCCGCCAAAAACGAGGAAGTCTGCTGCGGCATGGGGGGCACCTTTTCCACCGACTTCCCGGAACTCTCCGGGGAACTCCTGAAAAATAAGCTGGATAACGTGGCCGCCACCGGCGCTCAGCTCCTGGTGACCGACTGCCCGGGCTGCGTCTTGCAGCTTAAGGGCGGCATGGACAAGCGGGGAGGCAAGATTCGGGTCAAACACCTGGCAGAAGCCGTGGCCGCGACTCGGAAAGAAAGGTTGAAGTATTGATGTTCCGGCAGAGAGATCGCTGCAGGCTGAAGCCGGACATGGCAAAAACTCCCTCTCCCCTTTAAGGGGAGAGGGGCGGGGTGAGGGGTGGTTTCGTTGGCCCACTGCCTCCCCCCTCACCCTACCCTCTCCCCCCAAGGGAGGAGAGGAAAAAACAGAACACCTGTTGAGCAACTGCGGGATCGATAATCTCTATTCTTAACGAAAAACGAAAAACGCTATAAGACAGGCCCGGCCTGGTTTTCTGTATAAAAATCATCGGAGGTAGGTTTATGACCTGGACCCAAATCTACAACCCCTTGGGAAACCTGGGCTTATCCGCCCTGGTGGCCGCGATTCCCTTATTCATGCTCTTATATTTGCTGGGCATCCGCCGTTCCAAGGGGCACCACGCGGCCTTCTTCGGCACCCTGTCCGCCGTCCTGCTGGCCATCCTGGTCTGGGGCATGCCCGTGGGGCTTGCGGCCATGGCCACCTTGAACGGCATGCTCTTCGGCCTCTTCCCGGTGGTCTGGATCATCATCACCGCCATTTGGGTATACAACATGTCGGTGGAATCCGGGGAATTCGAGATCATCAAGAACTCCCTGGCCTGCATCACCGATGACCGCCGCCTTCAGGCCCTGTTCATCGCCTTTGCCTTCGGCTCTTTTATTGAAGGCACCGCGGGCTTTGGCACCCCGGTGGCCATCACCGCGGCCATGCTGGTGGGCCTCGGGTTTCAACCCGTATACGCCGCGGGCATCTGCCTCATCGCCAACACCGCGCCCGTGGCTTACGGGGCCATAGGTATCCCCATCGTGGTGGCCGCGGGGGTCACCGGCCTGGACATGATGGGCATCAGCAAGATCGTGGGGCGGCAGCTTCCCTTTCTCTCTGTGATCGTGCCCATGTGGCTGGTGGTGACCATGAGCGGCTGGAAATCCGCCATGGAGGTCCTCCCCGCCATTATCGTCACAGGCTTATGCTTTGCGGTCTCCCAATTCGTGGTCTCCAATTTCGTCGGCCCCTACCTGCCGGATATCGTCTCCGCCATCGTCACCATTGCCGGCCTGGGCCTGTTCCTCCGGTTCTGGAAGCCAGGCACCGTCTGGCGCTTCAGCGGGGTGGCCCCCACGGAAAAGGTAACCTGCTTATATTCCACCGCGGCGGTTATCCGGGCCTGGGTGCCCTACGGCATCCTGGCCATCATGGTCTTCCTCTGGGGTTTGGATTCCGTGAAGGCTTTTCTCAAGCCTTTCGGCACCACCTTCCAGTGGCCCCTGCTCCATAACCTGGTGATCAAGGCCGCGCCCATTGTGGCTAAAAACACCCCGTATCCCGCGGTCTTTAATGTCAATATCGGCAGCGCCGCAGGTACCGCCATCTTCATCGCCGGGCTGTTGGCGATACCTTTCATACCTAACTATGGCTTCGGCAAAGCCTTTGCCTGCCTGGGGCGGACCATCAAGACCCTGAAATGGGCCATCTGCACGGTGTCCATGATCCTGGGCCTGGCCTACATCATGAACTACTCGGCCATGAGCTCCACCCTGGGCCTGGCCTTCACCGCCACCGGCGTGCTCTTTCCCATCTTTTCGCCGATTTTGGGCTGGCTGGGGGTCTTCCTCACCGGCTCCGACACCTCCTCCAACGCCCTGTTCGGCTCCCTGCAAAAGACCACTGCACAGCAGATCGGCGTGGACCCCAGCCTGATGGTGGCGGCTAACTCCAGCGGCGGCGTCACCGGGAAGATGATTTCACCCCAATCCATCGCGGTGGCCACTGCGGCCACCGGCATGGTGGGGGAAGAAAGCACCATTTTCCGGTTTACCCTGACGCACAGCATCGCCATGGTCCTGGTCCTGTCGGCCATCACCCTGCTCCAGGCCTATGTCTTGAAGTGGATGCTGCCCTAAGTTTTTGCCCTTAGCAAGGCGGCGGAGCTTCCCTGGCTCCGCCGCCTTTGCTTATGCTATAATAATTTCGAATTTTGTGGGGGGAGGGCCAGGGACCTCAGGTCCCTGGCCCTCCCCCCACACCCCCCTCCCAACCCGCATATGGGGCCGGGGAAGGCGGGGCCTGCGGCCCCGACTCCCCCGGCCTACAAACAAGGGGTTGGGGGAGAGAGTTTAAGGGAGGGATTATTGAGCGGCTCGCGGCCTCCCCTCCCCTCAAAATTTCAATTCAAAATCCCAAGAAAGGAAAGGCCATGCTGACTATCTCCACCAGACCGGGACGGTGTTTCATGGGCCGCCTCACCAAGGGCGACGACCTGCTCCTGGCTCTGGAAAGGCTCTGCCAGGAGCATAATATCACCCTGGGGGAGGTCCGGGCCCTGGGCGCGGTGACCAAGGCCCGGGTGGGGTTTTATAACCAGGAAGAGCGGCAGTATTACTTCCTGGACCTGAATCAGCCCCTGGAAATTCTGGCCCTGGTGGGGAATATCTCCATCAAGGACGGCAAACCCATGGTGCACGCGCACGTAACCCTGGCCGACGGCGAAGGCAGGGCCTACGGCGGCCACCTGGCGGAGGGGACCCCGGTCTTCGCCTGCGAATTCGCCATTCACGAATATACCGCGGACCAGGTTTTGACCCGACGGAATGACCCGGAAACCGGGCTCATGCTCTGGCCGCGATAACGGGAGATGGTGGTAAGTGGCTTTGGGAAGAGGGCCAGGAGTACCCCGGCCCTCTCCCTATAAGGCTTCGGCAGATAGGGAAATCAAAAGCCTGTCATCCTTCTGTGGCCTTATTTCTAACGCGGTTGCCGCCCTTATCCTTTGGGAGGCAAAGCCGCAATGGCCTGGGTCAAATCGCCGGCTAGCCGTTCGCACCCCTTTACTATTTCCGGATGATCCTCAAAGCTTTGAAACATCTCCGGGGTAATTTCGGTGAACTTTTCAAACTCCTCTGGAGTCATCCATCTGGCCGGTCCCCCGTAAAGGCAGGTAGTCCCAAAACCGCAGATGAAACAAGGAGGGGTGGCGCTGTTAAAGTAGACCGAGCCCACCACCCGGTAATTAAAATAGCTTTCCAGGTGATAGATGACCTCACCGGTGACCTTCGCCGCCTCGTCGCCCCCCACGCAGACCACCGCCGCCAGTTTCCCCATAGTCTGCGGCTGCACGTGGCGCAACGGGAAGAGACGTTCCAAGAAAGTGTGGGTGAAGGCGTTGGCCTTGCCGAAATAGACCACCGGTCCGACAATCAAAGCATCCGCGGCCACGATCTTGTCGTATAGGGGGGCCATATCGTCCGGCTGAATACAGCGGTTGGTCTCCGCGCATTTAACGCAGCCGACGCAGGGATGAATTCTTAACTTAGCCAGATTCACCATTTCGTATTCACGCCCGGTGTCCCGGGCGATCTTTTCCACCATCCGCTGCAGGTTGCCTTTAGGCTTAGGGCTGCCGTTGATCGCGAGAATCATGGTTTCCTCCTGTTGGTTGGAACGTAGGGTTAAATAAGAATAAGGGTGCGGCCTTCTTGTTTAAGCTTTCCTGATTCCTTCAATGACTTCATGGCCCGGGTGATGCTGACCCGGTGCACTCCCACCAAAAAACCCAATTCTTCGTGGGTCAGGGGAAACTGGATGATATACCCCTTTTGATTCTTGACGCCGTGTTCCTGGGCCACATTGATCAGGACATCGTAAAGGCGATCCTCCAGATGCGAGAGGGAAAGGCTGCCCACCCGGCTGGTAAGCGAGGCCAGGCGTTTGCTTAAATTCTTAATTACCTGTAAACCGATATTGGCATGTTCCAGGACAATTTTTTCAAAACCAGTTTTGGTAAACCCGCACGTTAGGGTGTCTTCCAGGCAGATGGCGCTGAGAGGATATTCGAGATCCTCGGTGAGCATGGTTTCTCCCAAAAAATCACCTGATTTCCTGATATCCAGGGTTATTTCTTCCCCTTCCGCAGTTATCTTGCTCAATTTCACCCGCCCGGCTTTGAGCAAAAACATCTGCTCAGCTTTATCTCCTTGGGAGAAGACGCTCTGTCCTTTTTGATAAATTTTTCGCTGCGCCGCCTGGGTAATGGCTAATAATTCTTGGGGCTTCAGGTCTTGAAAAATCCATAATTGGCCTATGCAGATGGAGGTTATGTCGCGGTCCGGGCCGATCTGGGCATTACAGATACATTCCATGGCAGACACCTGGGCAATCGGGCTTTTTCTTTAATGATAACGCCTTTTCCGGTCTTTGCTGTAGCCCTTGCTACAAAAGTTGGAACTTTTTCTGAGACCTAGAAGAATTTGGCTGAAGATTTCTGAGAACCGGACAAAACATGAAACCTTGAAGGCCGTTTGAGTTTCTTGTAAAATATTAATAAAAGAAAGGGCTTGGGAGCCGACCCCACAGTGCCCTCCCTTGAGTTTTCTTCCCGCGCCAAACTTTTTTCAGCCCCCAGGAGAAACCGCTATGGCGAGAAAAATTGAGAAAATCACGGTAGACATGAACGCTGGCCGCCTCCAGGAAGACTTGGAGAAGTATCGCCAGAAGGCTTTGGAGTTAGGAGCCACCAAAGCCGCGGTCATCAAGACCGCGGACATCCCGGTGGATGAGCGGGTGACCCTGAAATGCCAGATTCCCCGCTGTTTCGGCTATGGGGTGGGGGCCCATTGTCCCCCGAACACCCTCAAGCCCGAAGAGCTGCGGGAGATTCTGCAGAAATTCCAGTTTGCCGTCTTTTTCATCAAAGAAGTGCCCCCGGAGGTCATCGTCCGGGACAAGGCTACCATCAAGGAGCGGGTGGCCGCGTACCAGGAAGTCTATAAGATCGTCAACGACGTGGAGTCCCTGGCCTTCCACGACGGCCATTACCTGGCCTTCGGCTTCGGCGCGGGCTCCTGCCGCCACACCTTCTGCGGCCAGATGGAGAATTGCCAGGCCATGGAAGGGAAGAAATGCCGCTTTTCCCTGCGCTCCCGGCCCTCCATGGAGGCGGTGGGCATTGACGTCTATAAGATGGTGGCCCAGGCGGGGTGGGACATTTATCCCATCGGCAGCGACGACAAGCCGGAAAACATCGTCAAGGGCACCCTGGCCGGGCTGGTTGTTGTGCAATAATAGAGCTAAAAGGCCCCTCCATCCATGACCCGAGAAAACCCGGCCCCGGTTTCCCTTTATCAACAGAAGGACCAGGGGCTCACCCTGGACAGCCGCTTTCAGTTCCATTGTCATGCCGGGCTGCCCTGTTTCAATCAATGTTGCCGCACCCCCACCATCATCCTAAGCCCCTATGACCTTCTGTGCCTGAAACAGGGCCTGGGTATTTCTTCCCGGGAGCTTCTGGAGCGCTACACCCGGCGGGAAATCGAAGAGTGGTCCGGTCTCCCCATTATCTTCCTCGATCCTTTTAAGACAGAGGAGCCGGGCTGTCCTTTTCTGGGCGCGGAGGGCTGTATGGTGTATGAAAACCGGCCTGCGGCCTGCCGGCTCTTTCCCATCACCATGGGCAGCCAACTCACCGAGCAGGGCATGGTGGACTATTACTTTTGCCGCCAGCTCGATTATTGCCAGGGTTTTGCCGGGGACCGGGAATGGACTCTGGGAACCTGGATGGCCGACCAGGGTTTTGCGGAGTACCATGAAGAGCGCCGGGGATGGCTGGATGTCCTGCTAAAAATGGGGCTGCGGGGGCCTCAGGGAGTGGATGAGGAGCTGCAAAACCTCTTTGCCGCCCTTGCCTATGATCTTGACACCTTCCGGAAGCTGGTGGAACAGCCAGATTTCCTGGAGGTGATTAACTTGGGCGGCGGGCCTGCGCCATATCTTCACTTGGATGATCTGAAATTTCTGAAACTCAGTTATGAATGCCTGAAGGCCCTGTTATTTGAGGACAGGGCCGGATTTCTGCTAGCCGTGCGGCAGGGTTTAAACAATACCGTTGAAAGGGGATAGGGGCGGCTTAAGCAAGACGGCTACCCACAGGCCCCTAATCTGCCCGCAGACTTTCATTCTCAGCTTCTATCCTCAATCAAACTCCATATATCCGTCTTCTTCCCCGGCTAAGTCGGCCCCTTCCGCGAACCGCGAGGCGCTCCGGACCAGGTCCTGGGGGAGCATGTCCAATTCCGTGGAAAAATACTCGTATTGGGGGAGATACCGCAGGACCAGGTCGGCCACGGCCAGGGCCTGGTGGTAATCACGTCTCCGCGTGGCTTCTGCCCGGTCCTCCTGTTGGCTGAGCCAGAACTTGTGGAGGGCAAAGGCCCGGGGATCAGGCGCCGCCAGGGTGACTGGATAGCCGCCCCGGCCGATGACCACCTGGGAAAATTTAGGGGAAGCCAGGAAATATTGGAGATTGCCGGCTTCCGGCGGCAGCGGGGCCAAGGCCCCGGGCACGGTGACGGTTTTTTGTTTCCCCGGCCGTCTCAGCCCGGATTTGACTAATTGCACGACAAAACCGTCCCGGTTCGCGGCCCGGCAGGCCGTATCCGGCAGCGGGGCAAAGGAGCGGTCTGTGCGGCGTAGCAGCCGCAGCAGCTCCTCCCAGGAAGTCTCACCGGCTCCGGCCAAGGTGAGGCGGCGCGCCGAGGCCGCCAGAAGGTTTTGTGAGCCGCCAGGGTCCAGGAAGACCCCTGCTGCCCCTTCATAGGCGTAAATGGCCGCGGTGCCGATGACCATCAGGTTGGCCCCCAGGGGATGCTCTTCCAGGCGGCGCATGATCTTGGCCGTGGTTAGAGGAAGGCGGTGGACCCGGGCCGCGCGGCAATAACGGGTGTGCTCCTGCAGGCCCAGGCGCTCCCTACGAACCCGGGAAATAATCTCCCGACGCTTCCGGGTGAAACCGGCGAAAAGGCGCTCCGTGTCTTCGGAGCGGTGACCCAGGCTCTCCCCGTGGCCGTAGCGGTCCCGGTAACGGTAGAGGTAGTCCCGGCCCCGGATCTTTTTCCAATGCATGCCGCCCCGGAACGTACGGCATTCCTTTCGGGCCGCCAGATACGCCTGGTACAATTCCACTGCGGCCTGGTAGGTCTGGCGCTGGCCTGGGGTTAATTCTTTAAAGGTGTACCCGTTCATTATTATCCTTCAAATAATATAATATTAATTAAAGAAGGATAATTATTTATTTGTCAATGGATATTTCCTTGCGAATACCTTCAGGTTTGCGATAAAAATAATCATAAGGACATAATTGGGAGACTTTTCTACCTTACCGCCTCCAGGCTTTTTTCCGCGCATGGGGGTGCAGAGATCCCAGAGAATACTTATAAAAGTTAAAACAACTCAAAGTCGCCGGGACCAGCCGCGACAAGTATAAGGAGACCAGCCATGAGACCCGCAACCGCCATCGACACCTTGCGCCAGCAAATGCCTTACCACAAGCTGCGTAGCGTCAAACGGGGCCAAGTCATCCCCATCGACTGGCAGACCGAATGGGAGCGCTTTGACGCCAAGGAGTTATTCAGCCTGGACCTAGTCAATATCCCGGTAAAGATGCTGGAGGCCATGCGGCGGCGCCAGGAAGTCCTGATGGACGGCAACCAGGCGGCCATCTCGGTGCTCACCCGGGTGGTGGACGGTCTCTGCGGTTATCCCATCACCCCTTCCACCCCCATCGCCGAAACTTTCGCCAAGGCCGCGGCCAACGGCCAGAAAAACCTGTTCGGCACGGAACTCATGTATTTCCAGCCTTCAGACGAGCTTTCCGCCATCGCCGCGGTGGAGGCCATGGCCGTCCAGGGCGGGCGCTACGTGGATAACACCTCCTCCCAGGGGCTGGTGCTGAAGACCAAGAATCTCTTTTCCGTGGCCGGCAAACGCCTGCCGGTGGTGATGACCGTCATGGCCCGGGAGGTAAACAAAGGCTCTTTGAGCATCCACTGCGGCCACACGGATTTTTACGGGGTGCGCAACGCCGGCTGGTCCCAATTGGTGGCCGCAGACAATCAGGAGTTGCATGATCTTTTGCCCATTGCCTTCAAAGTCTCGGAATTGAAGCAGGTGATGCTTCCCACCATGGTCATCGGCGACGGCTTCATCAAAAGCCACGCCATTGAAAATATCAAGGAGCTCTCCAACTCTTTCCTGGAGTATTTTCTGGGGCCCCCCAACCGCATCTACCAACCGGACTTCGAGAACGGGACCCTGACCGGCACCTTCACGGACACCGATCTGACCATGGAAGGGCAGGTGGCCCAGGACCTGGCCTACCGCTTTTTTAAACGGGGCTTCGTGGCGGCCATGAACGTCATGAACCGCATCCTGGGCACCAACCTCAAGGTGGTGGAATGCTACCGCACGGACGACGCGGATATGGTGGTCGTCATCCTCGGCTCCGCGGCCGGGGTGGTTAAGGACGTGGTGGATTATTACCGGGACGCCAAAGGTTATCGGGTGGGGGTGGTACGGCCGGTCCTGTTCAATCCCCCTTGCTATGAAGAGCTGGCCTACGGCATGCGCAAAGCCAAGTATATCAGCGTGCTGGAGCGGGCCGGCACCGCCCATAACCAGTTGCTGCTGGCGGATGTTCAGGCCGCGTTGCAGGTTTCTCTCCGCGCCGGCCGGGAAGGCAAGAAAGAGCACCGGGTCTATGGCCGGGAAGACATGCCCACTCTCTTCCACGGGGTTTACGGCCTGGGCAGCAAGGATTTTAATAAATATGACGCCGCGGCGGTGGTGGAAAACATGGTGTCCTGCTTTGAAAAGAAGCGGCGCTTCCTCCGGGATTTTTATGTGGGCATCGAAGGTCCCCTGACCTTACGGCCCGCGCCCCTGCCCGGCTACCTGGAGCGGGAATTGGGCATGACTTTCATCGGCGTGGGCGCGGAAGGCGTGAAAACCGCCCTGGAGTCCGCGGCCCTCATCTATGCCGAGGAGATGGGCACGGGCCGCAAATACGTGCAGTCCGGAGCCCGCTACGGCGCAGCCCGGAAAGGCGCGCCGGTCTTTATGAACCTGCGTATCTCCTCCCAACCCATCCGCAACAGTTCGGAGCTGACCGAACGGGACGTTTTGGCCTTCTTCAATGAGAAATTTCTCTCAGACCAAATCCTGCGGGAATATGTGGGCGGCCTCAAGGAAAACGGCCTGCTGGTCATCAATACCACCCAGAGCTGCTACGACGTGATGGCCACTTTTCCCTCCCAGGTGCAGGCCCTCATCAAATACAAGCGCATCAAGCTCCTGACCCTGGACGGCACCAGGGCCGCCCTGCTGCACCTGAACCGGAACCTGCCCGGAGCCGCCATCCTGGGCCTGATCAACCAAGAAATGGGGATTCTGCCGGAAAAGGAGTTCGAGCGGCGGTTTAAAAGGATCCTGGAGAAAAAATTAGGGACCAAAAAGAAGGAGATGCTGGAAGCCAACATCTCTCTCCTCAAGTATGGGGCGGACCAGGCCTCCGGGCATGTCTCCGAGAAAGCCCCAGGAGCCATGGCCCTGGTTGCCAGCAATCCGGTGTATTCGCCGCCCCTGCCGGAGAACTTCGGCCAGGGTCCCGGCACCGCCGGCCTGCCGGTGACCCTGACGGAGAAAGACGAAATGGGGATCATCAAGCCGGTGAATCGGGTGGATGATTATCAGGCCCTCTTCTACCGCCGCATGGTGCAGCCTATTCTAGAAGGCAAAAAAGTTCCTTGGGACCGTTTCCTGCCCATCGTGCCCGCGGCCACCAGCCGCTACCGGGACATGAGCTACATCGGCACGCAATTGCCGGTGTATGATCCCGCCAAATGTATTGCCTGCGGTTTATGCACCGCGTCCTGCCCGGATTCGGCCCTTTATTCCACGGTCACCGACCGGCACATCAATGACGACGCTAAGCCGTATTTCAAAGTATTTAAAAGCCTGCCCAAGGGGGTGCCCTGGGACCGCTTCGCCCTGAACATCAATGCCCTGCCCGATGCCTGCAAAGGCTGCGGGGTGTGCGCCCAGGTCTGCCCCACCGACGCCTTGAAGATGGTGGCCAAAACCGACGTCCAGGAGAAGGATTTTCTTCCTGAAGATTTTAAGGATTGGGACAATACCCCGAAACTGGCCCCCTATGTGGATCAACTGGCCCTTAATCACCAGGTGCTCTTTGTGCTGTCCAAGCTCTATCCCGGCAAGCACACGCTCTGCCCCGGTTGCGGTGAGGGCGTGATCAACCTGCTCACCTTCTTCGCGGCCGAGTCCCTGCGGAACCATCCCCAGGGCATCGCCACCTTCTACCAGGGCTTGAAGATTCTCTCCGAGAAGAACAAACGGACCATCGAGCACATGCTGGACCACGGCTTCAACATCTACACCATCAACGCCACCGGCTGCAATCAGGTCTCGGAGTTGGTGAATCCCTTCAACACCCGCATCTATCCTACGGGCCACTACGGCTTCGGCACCGCGTCCGCCGCGGCCCTGGGCTCCAAGTTCAGCCTGGACCAGGCCTACCAGAACCGGTACAACAGCGTGCTCACCAAGATCATCGTCTTCGCCGGGGACGGGGCCATTTACGATATCGGCAACGGTCCCTTCAACCACGCGTTGGGCGAAAACTACGACATCACCTGGGTGATTTACAACAACGAAGGCTATATGAACACCGGGATGCAAAAATCCGGGGCCACCCGCTTTGGCTCGGACCGCTCCACCTCCCCCATTGGCAGGAAGTACGCGGGCAAAACCACCCTGCACCGGCGGATTATCAGCCAGGCCTTTGCCATTTCCCACGTGTACGCGGCCAAGCTGGCCATCGACAACCCCTTCTACGCCATCAAGATTCTGAAGGAAGCCATTGCTTATAACGGCCCGTCCCTGGTGGAATTCTTCTCCGCCTGCCCCCAGGGGCACCAGACTCACGACTGGGCCGGGCCCATGATCTCCCGGATGATGGTGGAATCCCGGAAATGGCAGGTGGCGGTGAGAAGGCCCTTCCAGCGCCTGGACATCACCGGCAACCCCTCGCCGGACTGCATCTATCCCAAGGAAGGGAAATCCTTCAAGCGGGGCATCAAAAGGGACGCGGCCACCTTCTACGACGTGGTGTCCATGCTGGGCCAATACAACCAGCACATCAAGACCGTAAAGAGCGGCGATATTCCCGAGATCGTCCGCATCAACGAGACCGTGAGCCTTTATAGATGGCTGCGGAACCAGTACCTGGGCGGCTACCGGGACACCATGCCCAGCGAAGAAGAAGTGGAACGCATCGTGGAGGAGCGGTATAAGTTGTAAAAAGACGCTAAGACGCAAAGAAAGGCGCAAAAATAAAAAAGCCGGGGGCGCGGCGGGTGAGGCCCGTGTCCCCCGGCTTTTTTATTGGAGATGTTGAGGGAGGTACGGAAGAGCGGAAGCTTTAGCAGCATGGCTCCATTTGTCCGCTACTTTCGTTTCTCCCCAGTGACGGAAAATCCAGACTCACATGCTTTTGGTTTATTTTGTCTATTGGGAAAACCAGTATAAGAAAAGAGATTTTCAAAAAGGGACAAATCACCTATATTAGAAAAGTAGACGCAATAATTTTTGCAAAAAATATATTTTAAGTGCAGTATACCTGCTCATCTGCTATATTGCGGCTGGCTTCCTATTCGCCCGGGACATATATTAGTTATAAATTCGCTATATCGGATTGACTAGAGGAAAAAATGACCGCCCGTCCCCTTCCACAAAAGCTTAAGAAAGAGCCGCTAGTAGATGCAATTTTTGAAGTCCGTTTTTCTTCCTCTACCACGGCCTCCAATGTTATCCCTGGTTTCTTTTTTGCTAAATTGGAACCAAAAGAATGGGTGGTTGATTCACTTCCCATTGCCGAGGTTCCGAGCAAAATTAGAAGTGATGATCCAAACTTGCGCTATCAGCCACTAATGAGGATACATTGGGATAATTTTTTAATTTTAGTAGGGGACAACACTCTTGGGGTGGCATGTAAGATGCCATACTCAGGATGGTCTGAATTTAGGGAGAGAATTATCAAAATAATTGGTCTTCTTGTTGATGCCAAAATCGTAAAGGCTTTTGACCGCTACTCATTAAAATATGTTGATGTGATAGAGGACGAAAATTTGGCTAAGCAAATTCAAATGATCAACATGGATATTAGAATTGGTAGCCATAAATTGAAGGAAGAAATATTTACTGTTCGTCTTGAAATCCCTTATGATATTTTTATAAATGTTATACAAATCGGTGTACCTGCTACTGCCACGATGCCAGAGGGTCAGAAACGAATCGGAGCATTGGTATCTATAGACACCATTTGCAGGCATCAAACGAATGATTTGATCAAGTTCACCAGCGAGTTGCCCACACGCTTGGATGCAATACATATTGAGAACAAGAAGATGTTTTTTGATTGCCTAACACAGGAAACAATTGACTACTTGGAGCCAGTCTATGGATAATTATGATATCAAACATGAACCTGGGACTTCGTTTGGTAGCGCGATAGTCATAGCAGCGAGCTTGATTGGGACTTTAATGATGCGACCAGATGTTGGGCAGACTTCGCAACGCGATATATCTTTACTTTTAAGTTCACCAGTTAAGATAGAAGAAAGTTCAAGCACTTTTGGACAATACACAAACTCATTTACAGGAGAGTACGAGACTCCGATCCTTAGCTTTGAGGAAAATGTCGCATCGTTTTATGCACAGCTTTTGACAATGCAGGAACCTCTAGGGAGAGAATTTGAGGAAGTTCTTTATGATAATCTCTGGGACCTCCTTGTTCGTATTTAGAGAGGTAATATGGAAATAACATCGGAGTCAATTAGGGAGCAAATACCTTATTATTTGACAGAAGAACAGAAAGAAGGTCTTTTAAAGGCTCTTAACAAATTTATTAAAGACCCGGTTAGCGAAACAGATTACTATTCATATGGTCACCAAGATGAATTATTGCAGGGCGATGCGTGGACCAAATTATTGGTTCGTAATTTTGAAACTGGAGAGATGGGATCAATTTTAGGCATTATTTTATCTAATACTTGTGATGTTTCTCCTAATAATAAACGTGAGTTACCAACAAATATAGTTTTCGCACCACTTATTCCACTTTCTTCATATGTTAATTTGCTTGAAAGAGCTGGAATTGATTCTGGTAGAATTCAGAACAAGGTAATATCTATTAAAGAACAGAAGGTAACATCTGTTTTTTTTCTTCCTGCTGGAAGTGGATTAGAAAAAGATTGTATAGCCTTGCTTGACCAACTTTATACAATGCCTGCACGAGTATTTGAGTCAGAAAAGGAAAAATCTAAAATCTTCACTTTAGGTAGATTTGGTTTTTATCTGTTCATTTTCAAACTTTCAATTCATTTTTGTCGTTTTCATGAAAATGTAACAAGAAATTAGCATTAAAAATGTGCTTAAAGGTGCATAGCCCCCGCCATCGACTACATCAAATCCCTAAATAAGTTCGTCTAACCTCATCATTCTTCAGCAAATCCCGGGCGGGGCCTTCCAGGTGGACCCGGCCTTCAGCCAGGACGTAGGCGTAGTCGCTCACGGCCAGGGCCATGGAGACGTTTTGCTCCACCAGGAGCATGGTGAGGCCGGTCTTTTTCAGGGTAGTGAGGGATTCGAAAAGAGTAAGGGCCAGCAAAGGGGAGAGGCCCAGGGAAAGTTCGTCCAGGAAAAGGATTTCGGGTTCGGCCATCAGCCCCCGGGCCACGGCCACCATCTGCTGTTCGCCGCCGCTTAAGGTGCCTGCCTTTTGCTTGGCCCGCTCCTTAAGCCGGGGAAAGAGGTCGAAGACCTTTTCCAGGTTTTGCTTAAAGGTTCCTCGGGCGCGGCCGGAAAAAGCTCCCATCTCCAGGTTTTCCAGGACGGTCATTTCCGTGAAGAGCTGGCGGCCTTCCGGGACCAGGACCATGCCGGCCTTGGCCCGGGCGTGGGCCGAGAAGTTGGTAACGTCTTGGCCGGCGAAGGTGACGGCGCCTTGCCAGGGGCGCAGGAGCCCCATCACCGTGCTGAGCAGGGTGGTTTTGCCCACGCCGTTGGAGCCCACCAGGGTGGTGAGTTTGCCCTTCTCCAGGCGCAGGTTCACGCCCCAGAGAATCTGGACGCCTTCGTAGCCGGAAGCCAGGTCGTTGATTTCTAACAGGTTCATATTTTAGAGATAATCCTTTGCTAACGCCCCTTTTTTAAGAGGCCGGGGGACTTATAATAGCGTTGGAAAATCCCCCTAAATCCCCCTTTAAAAAAGGGGGACTTTAATGCCCGGTTTTAATCGGACCTTGCAGCATCTCAAGATCTTGCAGTTAAACCAGACAATGAAAACCAAAAACTAAAAACTAAAAACTAAAAACTGTCTCACTCGACCATAAGCCTGGCGGTCATTTCCGGGTCTCCCAGGTAAGCCTCGATGACCTTGGGGTTGGAGGCCACTTCCTCAGGTTTCCCCGCGGCGATGAGCTGGCCGTAATCCAGGACGATGATATGGTCCGAGATGCTCATCACCGCCTGCATCACGTGTTCGATCATCAGGATGGAGATCCCTTCGTCCCGGATTTTACGGATGGTTGCCACCATCTCCGTGATTTCCGTGGGATTCAGCCCCGCCAGCACCTCGTCCAGCAGCAGGAGATAGGGGCGGGCCGCCAGGGCCCGGGCCAGTTCCAGCCGCTTCTTTTGGGCCACGTTGAGACTGCCGGAGGGCTGGTCGGCCCGTCCCGCCAGCCCCACCTGGGCCAGGGCCTGGTCCGCCAGAGACGCGGCCTGGCTGAGGGATTGTCCTTCCCGGCCGAAGCAAGCCCCCACCATGACGTTTTCCCGCACGGTTAATTCAGTCAGCGGCCGCACCACCTGGTGGGCCCGGGCCATGCCCCGCCGGGCCACCTCATAAGAGGGCTTGCCGGTGATATCTTCACCCCGGAAAATAATCTTGCCCCGGTAAGGCGCAAAAACTCCGTTAATGACGTTGAAGAGGGTGGTTTTGCCCGCGCCGTTGGGGCCGATGAGTCCCAAGATCTGCCCTTCGGTCTGATCAAAAGTGACATCGGTTAAGGCCTGGAGGCCGCCGAAACGCAAGGTGACGTCTTGGACCTGGAGGATCATTCCAGCACCCTCCTTAAAGCGGGCAAGCGGCCCCGGACCCAGCCCACCGCGCCCGCGGGCACGAAGAGAATGATCAGGAGGAGGATCAACCCCGCCACTGCCAGGTGCAGGTCTTTAAAGATGGGGCTGGTGAGGAGGTAGCCCCGCAGGCCCTGGTAGGCCGTGGCTCCCACCATGGGGCCCAGCACGGTGCCCATGCCGCCCAGCATGACCATCACCAGCATCTCGATGGACATGTGGAGCTGGAACGCGTCTCCCGGCTCCACGTTGCCGTTTTTAAAGAAGTACAGGGTGCCGATGATCCCCGGGAAGAACGCGGAAATGACATAGGTGATGGTCTTGGCCCGGGGCGCGTTCACCCCCATGACCATGGCCGCGTCTTCATCTTCCCGAATGGCCTGCAACCCCAGGCCGAACCGGGAGTGCTTCACCAGATAGCTCACCACCAGGACTACCAGGGTGGTGACCCAGAGGAAAGTGAAAGTGGTCCATAGGGCTTGGCCCGCGCCGCCGTATTTCTCGTAGGCGGCAAAATTGACAAACAGCCCGGTGGCGCCACCGAAGGGTCCGAAGTTGCTGACAAAGGCCCGGGCCGCCTCGTTGATGCCGATGGTGGCCAGGGCGAAATAAGCCCCCCGTAGGCGCAAGACCGCCAGCCCCACCAGCAGGGCGATAAACCCGGAGAGGGCGCCGCCGGCCAGGGAAGCCAGTAAAAGGGGCCAGCCCTGTTCGCTGATGAGATAAAACCCGGTATAACCCCCCAGGCCGAAAAAGACGATATGGCCGAAACTGACGTAGCCGGTGTAACCCAGGAGGATGTTGAGGCTGGAGGCCAGGGCCATGAACATCAGCACCGTGAAGGCCGTCTCCCGCACGGTGTCCTGCCGCAGGACCAAGACCGTCCCGCCCCAGAGAAGGACAATCACCAGGGGCAGCCAGAAGCCGGGTTGCCGCCAGAACTTCATCACTTGGCCCCCAACAGGCCGCTGGGTTTAACCAGCAGCACCAGCACGAACAGGCCGAATTCCACCACGGGCACCCAGCTCACCGGCATGAACGCGGGAATCACACCTTCCAGGCCGCCCAGGATCAGGCCCCCCAGCAAGGCCCCCAGGGGGTTGCCCAGCCCCCCCAGCACGCAGATGACGAAGGACTTCAATTCATAAGGGCCGCCGCTCAAGATGGTGAAGGGGAAAAACGTGGCGATCAAGCCGCCGGCCACTGCGGCCATCATGGTGCCCAGGCCGAAACTGAGGGCCAGCACCAGGGAGGATGGTATCCCCATCAGCTCTGCGGCCCGGCGGTTGTTGGCCACCGCCCGCACCGCCTTACCCGGGCGGGTGAAATAGAGGAAAAGATATAGGGCCGCGGTAAACAGCAGCGCGCCCGCGGTGGCCAGGAGCCTGGAGAAGGGGACGGTGAGAAAGCCAACCTCCAGGCTTCCCAGCGAATAATCGATGTTCTGGGGGGAGGTGCTGAAAATCGCAGTGCCCAGGCCGATGATAATCATGTTCACGGCAAAGGTGGCCAGGAGGCTGGAGAGATGAGGGGCGTTGATTACCCGGTGCACCGCCACTCCATAGATAAAGAACCCCATCACCAATCCCAAAAGGGCCACCGGCACCAGGGCCAGGTAGGGATTCACCCCCAAGAGGGTAAAGAGAAGATAGGAGCCGAACATTCCCAGGGCGATGACCGGGCCGTGGGCCAGGTTGATGACGCTCATCACCCCCCAGATCAGGGTGAGGCCCATGGCCGCCACGCCGTAAACGAAGCCCAGCAGCAGGCCGTCGGTTAAAGAAGAAGCGAGTTGGCTAAACACTTACTCCATCCTTATAACCCGGCGCTTTCCCTGGGGGCGGAGCGCCGGGTTTAGCGAAAGTTTTAGCGGACGGGACAGACAAAGGCTTCCGCGGTTTTTCCGGATTCCGGCCAGACCACTTCCTTCTTGGGTTTGCCTTCCTTGTCTTTAAACCACTGAATGTAGACCATTTCGTGGCCCACCTGGAGGCCGTGGTTTTTGGGGTCCGCGGCGAATTTGATGCGGCCGTAGAAAGTCATCAGGTCCATGGCGTCCATGGCCTCTTTGACCTTGGCGGTGTCGATGGACCCGGATTTGAGGATGGCCTTCTGCAGAATCAACCCGGCTACGTAACCGCCGGCGCTGTGGTAGGAAGGTTCTTCGTTGAATTTGCCTTTATAGGTGGAAACAAAATCCGCCACCGTGGGCCCGAAAAATTCCAGGTTGGCGGCCTTGGCCGATTCCGGGGTGTATTTGGCCAGGGGCTCCCACTGGGAGGAACCGATCACCGAGATGCAGGCCTCACCCAGTTCCGCGAATTTGGGCTCCGGGGGGGCCACCAGGAGGGCGATCATCTTGGTTTTGACCTTCTTTTCGTAAAGCTGCTTGGCAAAGGTGGTGGTGTCGGCAAAGTGGCCGCCGCCCATGATGGCGTCCACTCCCGCGGGGATCTTGTTGATGAAGGGGGCAAAGTCCGTGGTACCGCTGTCGTAACCTTCAAACAGGGCGATTTGATAACCTTTGGTTTCACCGTAGGCCTTGAGCGCGTTCACCACGTCGGTGGAGAACTTGTCTTTTTCATGGATAATCGCTACTTTTTTGGCGGAGGGGTCGAGTTTCCCCAGCAGGTCCAGGGCCCCGGTCAAATAACGGGAAGCCGGGGTATAAGCCTGGTAGACCAGGGTGAAGCCCTTTTTATAGGTGGAATCCGAGGCTGCGCCCGCGGTGATCATGATCTTGTTGTATTGCTGGGCAATAACCGCGGCCGCATCCGCCAGGCCGCTGCTATAGGGGCTGATGAGGAAATCCGCCTTGTCGGTGCTGATCAACTTGGTGTAGAGTTCCTGGACCCGTTCCTTCTTGCTTTCGTCGTCATAGTCTTTGGCTGCGAATTTAATCACGGTGCCGTCGGGCAGTTTCAGGCCCCCGGCTTTGTTTACCTGCTCGATCCACAGATTCACCCCGTTGATCTGGCGCATGCCTTCTACGTTGAGTTTGCCGGTCCGGGACGCGGTGAAACCGATAACCACGGTTTTTTCCGCGGCGAACACCGCCGAGCCCGCTGGGAGCAACAGACCAAGAATTGTCAGGAGAATGACTGCATAACTTTTCCAAGACTTCATGTTCAATCCTCCTCTGCCGCAAGGTGGAATTTACCAGGCCGATCCTGGAACGCTAACTAACTCGCAAACCCTATCTTTTCGATGTCTAGTCGGAGGAATATATAAGACATTTCCAAAGATTTCAATGAGAGTTTTGGGGTATCATGGAAAAATCGATTTATCAAGAATTATTCGGAGAATTGTAGGCTTGGGGCCCAAACAGAAACCAAAACCGGAAAAGATTCTTTTTGACGGCCATGAAGCCTCCATCAAGTGGAGCCGCCGCCGTCGCCGCATCGGCCTGACGGTGACCTGCGAGGGGCAGGTGGTGGTCGCCGCCCCCCAGGGGGTCTCGAAAACTATGCTGGAGCAAGCCCTGATCCGGCATCGGGATTGGCTCGCCCGAAAGGTTGCGGAAAGGCGGGAGTCCTGGGATAGACTGCAAAAAGGCGCGGTTTTCTTTTTGGGGGAGCCTTACCGTCTCACCCTGCTGCCGGAGGCTACGGCGCCGGTGGCCTTGGAGGCCGGAGAGATTCGCGTCAAGGCGGCCACGGAGGCCGCGGCCTGGCCCCTACTTAAGGTCTGGTATCGCCGAGAGGCGGCGCGGCTGATTCCGGAACGGGTTAATCATTATGCCCGGGAAATGGGGCTGCCGAGGTATCGGCTGGAACTTAAGGAGTGGAAGAAGCGCTGGGGGGAATGCCAACCCCGGGAAGCCTTGCGCTTTAACTGGCGGCTGATCATGTTGCCCATGGGAATTCTGGATTATGTGGGGGTCCACGAACTGGCCCACCTCCAGGACCCCGGCCATACCCCTCGCTTCTGGCGGCGGGTGGCGCAGATTTTACCCGATTTCAAGGAGCGCCGCCAATGGCTCAACCGCTACGGCACTCCCTTTCTTATCTGGCGGTTGGGCGAGGGGAATGATAATTGCGGAAGGGAAAGATAGTTGCAAAAGACAAAGGGTCTCCCCGTGGTAACTCTTTCTTCCTAACCTAACGCTCGACAAAACCTCAAAAATCCAGTAAAAGGGAAGCTATTATGAGGGAGAAAAGCCTAAGGCCCTTATTCTCCCTGGCAAACGCCCCTTCCAAAGCCGTTTATTAAAATTTTTATCTATATACGGGTGGGGGAGGGGCAGGAGAGGACGGCAGGCGGGGACGTCTGCCCTACTGCCCCTCCACCCACAAATTTCTTTCCAAGGAGCGCGTATGCATGAACACGCGTCGGCCCGGTTGGCCCTGGAGCAGATGATCCAAAACGGCGATCTGGAGGGGTTGCTGCGACACGCAGAGGGCTTCCACGGCCACCGCTGCCCCTTTCTGGCCCTGGGGGTGAAGGCCGGGCACTATGCCATGAATTATCTAAGCCACCATGAGCATGAGCATGGCCACGGTCACGTACACCATGGACCGGGGGAAATGGTGGCGGTGGTGGAGGGCTGCAACTGCTTTGTGGACGGCATTCAGGTGATCACCGGCTGCACCCTGGGGAACAACGGCCTGATTTTCAAAGACCTGGGCAAGGCCGCGGTCACCGTGGCCCGGAAACATGACGGCCGCGCGGTGCGCCTGGCGGTGCGCGCGGACTTCCGGGAGGGGATGTTTGCCCGCTATCCCGCGGTCGCGCCCCTCTTTGAGAAAGTAATGGTGCTCCAGCAGGCCACCGGGGAAGAACGCCACCGCTTTCAGCATCTTTGGGAGGCCATTGCCCGCCGGGAACTGGAAGTGCCGCTGGAAGAGCATTTTGTAGTGCAGCATCTAACCATCCAGTTGCCGGAAACATCGCGAAGTATGGAAACCGTGGTCTGCAGCCGCTGCGGTGAAAGGGCGCTGACTGCCAAAGCCAAAGTCCAGAACGACCAAAACTTGTGCCTGGCTTGCGCGGGTGAGGGTTTTTATCTGCTCAGCAGCCGGGGTATCGAGACCGGTTCCGGATAAAGGGGGAAGTATGAGACTTAAGCGCAGTTTTCTAATCTTGGTGGTCGCCACCCTGGCCTGGGGGCTGCTGGCGGGGCTTTCCCTGGCCGGGGAGTTTAGCGCGACGGTGGTCACCCGCACGGATTCCCAGGAAACCAAGGGCAAGGTTTATATCCAGGGAGAGAAAATGCGCCAGGAGTTCTCCACGCCGGAAGGCATGACCGTTAATATTGCCCGGCCGGACAAACAGTTGATGTGGGTGCTCATGCCCGAGCAAAAAATGGCCATGGAGATGCCCTTTGCTAAATCGGGCCTGGGAATGAGCATGGCAATGCCCGAGGAGAAGGCAAAGATGAAGCTTTTGGGTACGGAGACGGTGAACGGCTACGACACGGAAAAATATGAAACCACGGTGACGGCTGCCGGCAAGGCGGATAAGCATTTCTTGTGGGTCTCCAAGAAATTGGGAGTGCCCATTAAGATGATGAGCGAAGATGGCAAATTTTCCATGGAATACCTGGAGATCAAGGAGGGGGGCGTAACTGCCGGGTTGTTTGAGGTTCCGGAGGGCTATCAAAAGATGACCATGCCCGCTGGGATGCCGCAAGGGATGCCCCGGACGAAATAGTTAACAGACCTGAGGGAGAAGGGCCAGTGGCCTGGCTTCCTCCATCTGACCTTCTTTTAGAAATCCTAAGGGAATTAATCAAATAGGCCGATGCTGGCCATAGGGTTGGAGGGCAGGCAATGCCTTGGCTGAAAACTCAAAAATGGGCCTGGTTGCTCCTGGCGTCGGTTTTGTGGCCGGCTGCGTCTCCGGCCGCGGAGTTTGCCGGGAAAACCGTGACCCGGGAACGGAACGTAACTATTCCGGGCAAGATTTACGTGAAAGACGGCAAGCTGCGCCAGGAATTTATCGACGAGAAGGGGCAGACCATCACCATCCTGCGCCAGGACAAAAAGGTGGTCTGGGTGGTTCTGCCCGTGAACCGCACTTACATGGAAGTGCCCCTGAAACCCAAATGGCCGGGCCAGTTCATCCAGATTCCCCCGGACGCCAAAACCAAACGGCTGGTGGGAAACGAACGGGTCCTGGGTTTTGACGCCCAGAAATTTGAAGTGAATGTTTCCGGCCGGGAGGGCTTGGAAAAGCAGACTTTTTGGGTGGCCACTAAACTGGGATTGCCCATCAAAGTGGAAATCCCTTCCCGTAATTTTAGCATGGAATACCGGGATATTACGGAAAGAAACCTGCCGGACCGGCTCTTTGAAATTCCTCACGGTTACCAGAAGGTGACCGTTCCGCCCCTGGAGCCTTGAGGAGGGGGCAGGTTTTGTGGGGGGAGGGCCAGGGACCTGAGGTCCCTGCCCTCCCCCCACACCCCCCTCCCAACCCGCATAGTAAAGGGC
>Ga0233422_10000068_pt1 | contig 57559 bp, 54 predicted proteins | sample Watercolumn_Mata_2_FD_182724 | JGI IMG/M metagenome (GOLD analysis project Ga0233422, IMG submission 182724) | Freshwater microbial communities from Lake Matano, South Sulawesi, Indonesia - Watercolumn_Matano_2014_110_MG | ecosystem: Environmental > Aquatic > Freshwater > Lake | place...
GTCCCGAAAAGAAATTGTCGTTCTCACCAACGCCGGCGGGCCGGGGGTTTTGGCTACCGATTTTATTGGAGAATCAAATTGTCTGGAATTGAAAAAGTTATCGACTGGCTCAAAAAACAAACTCAAAAAATATCTTCCCGCCAGCGCCTCGGTTGAAAATCCGATTGACATCATTGGTGACGCTGCGCCGGAGCGCTACGAGAACGCTTTGAAAGTAATCTCTCAGAAATATTCACAAAATCCTTTGCTTGTCATTCTCACGCCGCAAACGCAAACTAATCCGGAAAAAGTCGCGAAAATAATAAAAAATTACAGCAACAAATTTCCGATCATCACTACTTCTTTTATGGGAGGAGTAAAAGTAAAAAGGGCGGTCGAATATCTGCGCAGGGACGGCATTGCCAATTTTGAAAGTCCGGAAAGAGCGCTCTTGGCCATTGAAAAAATAGTTTACTCTAGCCAAGGCAGAAAATTTCCACTCTCCGGCGCTGCTCAAAAAATAATTCACCTGAAATTGAAAGTCAACTCAATTATTCAGTCGGCTTTAAAAAAGGAGAAAAGAAAATTACTTTATTGGAATGAAACGGAAAAAGTATTCAAAAATTACGGGATTAGTTTGCTAGAATCGATTTCTTTCGGAGCCCTTGGCGAATTGAAGCGCGCGAAAATAAAATATCCTTGTGTTCTCAAAACCGATGAGTCTAAAATCATCCACCGCTGGGGCAAAAAAGCGGTTGCCCTCGATATTCAAAATAAAAAAGAACTGAAAGTCGTTTACAGGAAAATGAAAAAATCAACCGGCGCGAAAAAATTTATCATCCAGACAATGGCAAAACCGGGGCTGGAAATAATTGCCGGGCTCAAACGGGACAAAACTTTCGGGCCGGTGATTGTCGTCGGCTGGGGCGGAACAATGACAGAAATTTTCAAAGACCGGATAATTTTAGTTCCGCCGCTGACAATCGAAGAGGCGAAAAACAAACTCGATAACTTGAAAATATCACCGGTCTTGCGCGGGTTTCGCGGCGAGAAAAAATATGACGCGGGTGAGATCGCGAAAATAGTCCTGGCTCTTCAGGAAATCGCCGCCGAGAACCTGGATATATCCCAAATTGATATAAATCCGGCGATGTTCTATAATGACGGCAGCCGGTATCAAATACTTGATGCTAAAGTTTATTTATGAAAGGTGTCCGACACCTACAGCCTGCAGGTGTCGGACACCTAAAATAGCAAAAAAATGACTGAAGCAAAAAAACCAAAAATTCTTATCGTTGACGATGATGACGTTATTCGCGAAACTTACGTGCAGGTTTTTAATCAGAAAGGTTTTAAAGTTTTGAGCGCCATTGACGGCGTGGAAGGGATTGACAAGGCAACTAAAGAAATACCCGACGTTATTTTGACAGGAATAATTATGCCTCGCACGGACGGTTTTCAGTTGATTCGGACACTGCGAGAAAGCGTTCAGACTCGGGAAATTCCCATCGCTATTCTTTCTCACTTGGGCCGCGAAGAGGATCGGAAAAAATCGCAGGAGCTTGGAATCACGGAATTTATTGTTCAGGGAACAATCACGGTTAACGAAATTGTCGAAAAAATCAGAAACCTGGTGAAGGCCGGCGGAAGCTACAAATTGAGCTTTGATCCCTACGCTTGGGACGCGCCCAGGCTCGCCAAAATTGTCGGCAGTGGAAATTTCAATTGCCCCAGCTGCCAGGAAAAAGCGATTATGGAAATAACACCTAAAACTGAAGGGAAAGGATACAACGCGATTCTCAAGTGTCCAAAATGCGATAACATTCTGTAGTTTTCTCTCAATGAACTGGACCATTAAACTCTCTCCGGAAATTTCAGATGAACTAAAATCAATCTCGCTGAATCCAATAACTCTCCGGCTTCTTCTCCAGAGAGGTTTTTTTTCTAAAGAGAGTATTGAAAAATTTCTAAACAGCCGGTATGAGAATTTGCACCCCCCGAATGATTTAAAAGGGGTTTCTGAAGCCGTGGAAAGAATTGAGGAGTCCCGAAAAAATAGCGAGTCAATTGTGATTTTCGGCGACTACGACGCAGATGGAATAACCTCAACCGTGCTTCTCAAGGAAACCCTGGAAGAACTGGGTTTGAGCCCGCGAACTTACATTCCCGATCGCAACAAAGAAGGCTACGGTCTCAATAAATACGCTCTTGATTTTATAAAAAAAGAATATAGCCCGAAACTTCTCATAACCGTTGATTGCGGGATATCAAACGAAAAAGAGATAGCCTATGCCCGCAACTTGGATGTTGAGGTGATTGTCATTGATCATCATTCCCTTCCCAAAAAACTGCCGGCCGACTGTATTTTGATCAACCCCAAACTGCCCGGCCAGAAATATCCCTTTAGGGATCTGGCCGGCGTGGGAGTGGTTTTTAAGGTTTGTCAGGCTCTCTGGGGAAAGAAGCTCGCGGAAAAAATGGATCAACTGAAATGGTTTTTGGATTTGGTTGTTATTGGAACGGTTGCTGATTGTGTTCCTCTTGTTGACGAAAACAGAATACTTGCCAAATTCGGCTTGATTGTACTTCAAAAAACAAAAAGACTCGGCGTTCAGGAAATTATTAGGACCGCGCGGCTCGGCATCGGCGACAAAAATCCTCCCAGTGTTGAAAATATCGCTTTTCAGATCGGACCGCGCCTCAATGCGGCCGGAAGAATGGACCACGCTGACATCACTTTAAATCTCCTTTCAGAAAAAGATCCGGCAAAAGCGCGCTTGACCGCCCTGGAGCTAGAAAGCAAGAACAGTCAGCGTCAGAAAATGACCCAAGAAATTTATGAGGAAGTGAAAGCAACTCTTGACGAGGGCAGAAATTACAATTTGATAATCCGCAAAGGAAAAAATTGGCCGATAGGCGTTTTGGGAATTGTAGCCGGAAAAATCGCCGAAGAGTACCATTGCCCGACTTTTGTCCTTCGCGACGGAGAGGAGCTTATTGAAGGATCGGGTCGCAGCATTGATGTTTTCAATTTGATCGAAGCCGTGGGCCAGCTTGACGACCTTCTTGAAAAATACGGGGGGCACTCCCAAGCCATGGGGATAAAGATGAGACCCAAAAATCTTGAGCGATTTGAACGGGACTTGCAAAAAATCATTGAAAAGAGTTACGATAAAGACAGCTGGGGAAAGCAAGTCCATGTTGATGCCGAAATAGAAGCGAAAGAAATCGACTGGGACATCATCTCCGAAGTGAAAAAATTTGAGCCTTTTGGAGAAGGAAATCACGAGCCGGTATTTTTGACAAAAAATCTAATAATCCAGGAAATCAACGCTGTCGGTAATGAGCAAAAACATCTGAAATTTATCTTCGGCGCCCCAGACGCTCAGACTAAAATTTTCAAGGGAATCTTCTTTGGAGGTGGTGAAAAATTTCCCGAGTTCACAAGTGGTGACAAGGTTTCCGTCGTTTATAATATGCGTTCAAGTGAATGGAATGGAAATCGCGAAATTGAAATGCGTATAATTGACATCCGGAAAAATGAACAAAATTAAAATTTTTACCGATGGCGCCGCCCGGGGCAATCCTGGCCCTTCCGCTATCGGAATCGTAATCGAGACTGGCGGCGCGAAAAAAACTTATCGCGAATTCATTGGCTATGCCACCAATAATGAAGCTGAATACAAAGCCTTGATTTTTGCTCTTCAAAAAGTGAAATTGGTTCACGGGAAATCGAAGAGCAAAAACTTAAGTCTGGAATGCTATCTCGACAGCGAACTAATCGTCAAACAGCTCAATCGAAAATATAAAGTTCTCGAAGAAAATATCCAGAAATTATTTCTTCTGCTTTGGAATCTGACCATTGATTTCAAAGAAGCAAGGTTCTTTCATGTCTCCAGATCAAAAAACACGGAAGCCGATCGGCTAGCCAATCTGGCTCTCGATGAAGCTACCCGCGCTCAAAGCCGTATGTTTTGACGCTAAGGTTAATTTTTTAAGGCTAAAATAAGCCTTTTTTATATGGGAGACGTATTGACAATTGCTGAGATATGCTATAATATGCCTAGTTAGTCAAAGCTGGATAATCGCTGGATCCCGATTTCTGTTTTGGGGTGTCCGACCGCAGTCTGATGCGGCAAGCGGTCGGACGCCTTTAGAAATCGGGATCTGGAGGAAAGTCCGGACACCAGAGGCGCTCTGCGCCGCTACGGGTAATGGGTAACGCCCATCGCTCCGACTGAAACGTCGGAGTAGGGAAAGTGTCCCGACGCAAAGGTCGGGATTCCCCGACGCCGCGTCGGGGAGCCACAGAGACTATACTAACCGATGCTTCGCATCGGAAAGATCCAGATATACAAAAGCACAAAATTCCAAATTTGGTATTTTGTCGCTTTATAAAGTTTGGAATTTCCGACGCGGAGCGTCGGCTAAAGGTGAAAAGCCGATCAGTGTTCAATACTTGCTCACGTGAGATATCGAGCTATGATTGGAGCCGGCTGGTGACAGCCGATACTTGGCAAACCCTACCCGGTGCAAGTCTGTACCCCGACGTTATGTTGGGGGAGACGCTCGAGTCCGATTGGCAACATCGGACCTAGATAAATGATTATCCTCGTCCCTCACCACTTTTACTGAATAAACTCGCATTGCTGCAGAAAAATCTTTCAGGCAAATTCACGAAAAGTGGTGAGGGACAAGACAGAATCCGGCTTACAGGCTTTAGGCTAACAACAGCAATTTGCACACCTCATGAAGAAATCAGAATTATTCTTCGCCGCCATCCTTGTCCCGGTTGATTTTGCAGTAGTTGTCGCTTCAGCGGCCATTGCCTATTGGCTGCGTTTTACTCCCGGCATAGTAGAGATAAAACCGGTTCTGTTCGATTTGCCTTTCAATGAGTATATAAAAATAGCGCTTGTCATTGCGCCATTTTTTATTTTGATTTTTGCTGTTGAGGGGCTGTATTCACTCAAAACCACTCGCACCTTTTGGCGGGAATTTTTGAAAATTGTCATTTCAACAACGGTCGGGATTACCATAATTATTTTGGCTATATTTTTGCGAAGGGAGTGGTTCTCTTCCCGCTTTATCATTCTTTCTGCCTGGCTTATTGCCATTTTTCTCATCGCTGTTGCCCGCTATATCATCAATTTCATCCAAAAACTTCTTCTTGTTTACAGAGGCATTGGCGTGCATCGTCTCGCGCTTATCGGGAAAAGCGGCTATTGTGATATGATTTGCCGCCGGTTCAGAGAAAATCCGGAGTACGGCTATAAAATAATTGTCCAGGAAAATACAATTAATATTGACTCACTGCGTCAAATCCACAAAGAAAAAGGCATTGACGAAATTTTGATCTGCGATCCGGATATTCCCGCGAGAGAGCTCCGCGAAGCCAGCGATTTTAGCCATCGCAACCGGATTGAATTTAAATTCGTGCCGGCAATATTGCAATCTATCAGCACCAATTTCGAAATCAAGACTCTTTTCGACGAGCCGATAATTGTTATTAAAAACACGCCTCTTGACGGGTGGGGAAAAATCGCCAAGAGAGCCTTTGATATTATCAGCTCTTTTTTAGGAATAATCATCACCTCGCCGATTATGATTCTTGCCGCCATTGCCGTCAAACTGGACTCCCGCGGCCCTGTTATTTTCAAGAACGAACGCGTCGGCCACGAAGGGAATTTTAATACTCTGAAATTTCGCTATATGAAGCTGGAGTACTGCACTGGAGAGCAAAACCCCGCTCATTTAGAGGCTCTTAATCTCGAAAAGGAATTAATTGAAAAGCAAAGTATTCGCCGCGGCCCGCTCTATAAAATCAAGAGAGACCCGCGAAAGACTCGAGTGGGAAGAATTATTGAAGCTTTGTCGATTGACGAACTGCCCCAACTTTTCAATGTCTTGAAGGGCGATATGAGCCTGGTTGGCCCTCGGCCCCATCAGCCTCGTGAAGTGGATAAATATGAAACCTGGCAAAAGAGGACTCTTTCTATAAAGCCCGGTATCACGGGCCTGGCCCAAATCTCCGGCCGGTCGGATTTAAGTTTTACTGACGAAGCTCGACTCGACATCTACTATATCGAAAACTGGTCGCTCTGGCTTGATATTGAGATACTTTTCAAGACTTTTTTTGTTTTGCTAAAGAAAAGAAAAAATCTCTAAATGTTCAATCACACCTCCCAGGAATTTATGCGGCTTCTTCCTTACTGGGGCTATCCCGCGATGCTTCTTTTTATGACTGTCGAGGGGCCGATTGTGACAATGATCGCCGCGTTCCTTTCGTCGCTCGGATATTTCAATGTTTTTGCCGTTTTCGGATTGAGTGTTTTGGGGGATGTGCTGGGTGATATGGTTTTGTATTCCATAGGATATTTCGGCGGGCAGAGAGCGCTTCTTAGAGCTGAAAAAATCTTGAAGATCAAAGAGTCCATTGTTGAAAAGATACAAGAAAAATTTCGCACCAGCGGAGCGAAAATAATTTTTTACGTAAAAGCCACAACCGGTCTTTGCTATATCACGTTTATCCTGGCCGGCACAGCCAGAATGCAACTCACCAAATTCGTGAAGTATTCCATTTTGGGCGGGCTGGTCTGGAGTTCCTTTTTGGTCATCGTCGGCTACTTCTTCGGCTACGCGGCCGAGCGCATCAGCCAATACATCAAATACGCCGGAATTATAATCTTTGCCGGCGCCGTGCTGTTCTTTATTGGACTGACTTTGTATAAAAGAAAACAGGCGAGGGAGATTTTGGAGTGATTAAAGTAATTAAAAGAACATTGCAAATTAACTTCACGTTAGTAAGTTAGTATACTAACGTAAACATAACAAAGATCTGTGACTATCTTGTTTATTTTTCCCCATCCCGATGATGAAACAATTTTTGCCGGCGGAACGATTGCCAGACACACGAGTCGAGGCGACAAGGTTATCTGGCTTTGCGCGAGTTACGGAGAAAAAGGCAGAATTTCTCAAAAGCATTCACCTTGTCTTTTTTATTTTACCTACTTTTTTCTGAGATATTTTCCTTTTCCGGTTTTCCTTCAAAGGGTTGCTATCTGGTGGCTTTCTATTTTTCGAAAATCTAACCAACAAGCTATCAAGGCAAGAAGGCATGAAGCTGAAGAAGTTGCTCGGATTTATGGAATTTCAAGACTACATTTTTTGGAAATTGAAGATATGAAATTCGGGAATAACTTCGCGAAGCTTGGCGGTAAAATTAGAAAATATATCAAACTTTACCATCCTCAACTGATCTATACGTATCATCCGAATGGTATAACGGGCCATCCGGATCATAAATATTTGGCCAAATGTGTAATAAAAATTGCCAAATCTCTCCTTCCTTACGAGAGACCAAAGATATTGGGAGCCGCAATCCCAACTGCAATTGCAGGAAAGTACAAATTGCCTCTTGTTGGAACGGAGGAAATCAGCCACGAAATCGAGTTAAGCGGCTATGAGTTGAACCTGAAAACCCAAGCAATAAATGCATATATAAGCCAAAAATATCTTTGGAAACTGTTTCTTGAAAAAAATCCGGAATTATTGGAAAGAGAATACTTTACTAAACTTCTGTAAAAGTTATAGTCACGTCTAGATTAAACCGCCAAAAAAAGCTAGAATCTTAACACTGATTAGCAATTCGTTGATTTGAATTTATTCGTAAATTAGCATCACATTTATATGAAAATCGCTCTCGTTCACGACTATCTCGTCCAATATGGAGGCGCGGAGAGGGTGCTGGAATGTTTTTGCGAAATTTGGCCTTACGCGCCAATTTATACGCTCATTTATGACGAGGAAAAAACTCACGGGATTTTCAAAGGAAAGCGGATTTATACTTCCTTTTTGCAAAATTTTCCCTACTCGCGCAAAAATCACCGCATTTTCCCGCCGCTGATGCCACCGGCTATTGAGCAATTTGATCTGTCAAAATACGATGTCGTTCTTTCTGATTCCTCGAGCTACGCCAAGGGAGTTATCACGCCGCCGGACGTGCTTCATATTTGCTACTGCCACACGCCAATGAGATACGCCTGGGACGACTGCCAAAAATATATCGAGGAATTTGGGTTCCCGAAGTTCATCAAAAAAATGGTCCCGTTTTTTATGAACTACATCCGTGTCTGGGACCGGGTGAGTGCCGACCGGCCGGACGAGTACATCGCTAATTCAAATTTCGTCGCTGGCCGGATCAGAAAATACTACAAAAAAAATTCTATCGTCATCAATCCACCGGTTGATGTTGAAAAATTCCAAATCGGCCAAAAGTCGGGCGATTACTTTCTGATGGTCGGGCGGCTGATGACCTACAAGTGTTTCGATATTGTTATTGAAGCGTTTAACGAACTAGGCTGGAAATTGAAAATTATCGGCCGCGGCCCCGACTTTAAGAGGCTTTCCAAAATAGCAAAACCCAACATTGTTTTCATGGGGAGATTAAGCGACGAAGAGCTGGCAAAAACTTATTCTGAAGCCAAAGCTTTTATTTTCCCTCAAGAAGAAGACTTTGGAATTGTGGCCATCGAGGCAATGGCCTCTGGAGGACCAATTATTGCTTTCCGGGGAGGGGATATTGTCGAGCATGTCCGCGAGGGAATCGAGGGAATATTTTTTGATGAGCAAACTTCTGATTCTCTGATCGGCGCGCTCAAAAAATTTGACTTCCAAAAATTCGATCCGCAAAGGATTAGAGAGCGGGCCCTGCCATTTGACAGGGAGATATTTAAGGGTAGAATAAGAGACTACGTCGAAAATAAATATAACTCGCTAATTTAGAGCTAATTATAGCGAATGAGAGCGAATTCGCTGGTATTAGCGTTTCATTCGCTCAAAATTCGCGAGTTATTATGGAGCTCAAAGAATACTACAAAATCTGGAGGGCTAATATCCCTGTCGTGATTTATACAATTCTCCTCGCGATTGTGGCTGTTTACGCTTGGTCGGTGAAAAAATCGGAAACTTATTCCACGGCGTTCCTTCTCAACATCAGCCGGACCGAAGTCCAGTCAACGGCTGAATATAAATATGATCAATTCTATCGTCTGCAGGCCGACGAAAAATTTGCCGAGACGATTGTCTCGTGGCTGAAATCTCCCGGAGTCGCCAAGGATATTTTCGAAAAAGCCGGTTCCGTTGCCGATCAAAAAACGATGCGCCAGCTTTCAAAAAGCTTTCGCGCGGAAAAGGCCTCTTCTGAAATTATAAGCGTAAACTTTGAAGCCCGAAGTGAAGAAGAGGCGAAGAAAATAGCCAATGCCGTTTCTTTCGTGGTTTCCGAAAAAACAAAAAGTATGAATTCCGAAGCGCGTGATCCCAATTGGTTTGCGGTTGAAATGTCGAATCTGATAATAAAAAAAAATACGCAGGACTTGAGAATTAATCTTATTACCGCGGCACTTCTTGGATTTTTTGTTGGGACGTTCCTCGCTTTCGGGAAACATTACATCAATGAATAATTTTTAAGGCTCGGCCTTAAAAATATAGATATTGTATTTTCGGTGTTTTTTTATTCGTTTTTTGTGTATTTTATGCGGATTGGAATTGATCTTCGATGCCTTGAGGAAGAAAAAATATCCGGAGTGGGGGAATACGCGCTGGAGCTGATTCAAAATCTCCTGGAAATCGACCAGGGGAATAAATATGTAATTTTTTCTAACTCATATAAACAAAAAAGCAAAAATCTTGACTTTGTTGGAAAATATCCCAAGGCTGAACTGAAAAGATTCCACTATCCAAATAAGTTTCTCAACTTTCTTCTTTGGTATTTCAGCTGGCCAAAACTCGACAAACTCATCGGCGGCGCGGATATTTTTTTTGCGCCTAACATCAACTTTCTGGCGGTCAGTAATAGGTGTAAATTAATCACTACTTTTCACGATCTCTCATACGAGCGCTATCCTGAATTTTTCACGCGAAAGACCCGGCTTTGGCACTATTATTTCGTAAACCCCCGCCGCATCGCTCAAAAATCAAAACGACTTGTCGCCGTTTCTCAATCAACCCAAAAAGATCTTGAAGAAATATACAAAATCAGCCCTGAAAAAATTCGGGTTGTTTATCACGGGGTACCCGATGACTTCAGAATAATTGACCGAAACAACCCAAAACTCCTGGAAATCCAGAAAAAATATAATCTGCCTTATAAATTTATTCTTTATTTGGGGAATATCGAGCCACGGAAAAATATCCAGGCTATTATCAAGGCTTATAAAAAATTTTTGTCAAGAAGTCTGGAATTTGAAAAATACAAGCTGGTTTTGGCCGGTAGTGTCGGTTCTCTTTGCTGTGATATAATAAAAAAAGAAAAAGAAAATATCGTAACTTGCGGTTATGTCAGCCGAGAAGACCGACCTTTCATTTTCAATCTCGCTTCGCTTTTTGTTTATCCCTCGCATTTTGAGGGTTTCGGATTGCCGATTCTTGAAGCAATGGCTTGCGGGACGCCGGTTGTGGTTTCAAATACTTCTTCCCTGCCAGAAGTTGTGGAAAACGCTGCGATAATGGTGGATCCCAGCCGCCCGGACGAAATTGCACAAACTATGCAAGCTGTTCTCGCGGATGAGAAATTGTACGATAAACTGAAAAGGAGAGGACTTAAACAATCTCAAAAATTCAACTGGGAAAAATGTGCCGAGGAAACACTAAGCATAATACAAATACACGAATAAATGCAAATATAGCAAATATGCAAATGCTGCGAATAAATTATTCGCATATTCGCGGATTTGCATAAGATTCGCATATTTGTATTACATAATTATGAGAATTGGAATTGACGCCCGCTTTTTCGGCTCAATTGGCAAAGGGCTTGGACGATACACTCAAAAATTAATAGAGAATCTTGAGAAAGTTGATTCAGAAAATCAATACTTCACTTTTTTGCGCCGTGAAAATTGGGAAGAATACCAACCTCAAAATAAAAGATTTCAAAAGGTCTTAGCTGATATTCCCTGGTACGGGATTCGAGAGCAGCTGCAACTTCCGGGAATCCTGAAAAAATACAATCTGGACCTCGTTCACTTCCCGCATTTCAATGTCCCGGTGTCTTACAAAGGAAATTTCGTTGTCACCATCCACGATCTCATTCTTTTTTATTACCCAACCCGGCGGGCTTCCACTCTGTCTCCGCTCACGTATTTTTTTAAAAAAACAGCTTACAAAAAGGTCATCAAAAACGCTGTCCACAAAGCCCGAAAAATAATTGCTGTGTCAAAACACACCAAAAAAGACATCGTCAAATTTTTTCGCGTGCCGGAAGAAAAAATCGTCGTTACTCACGAAGCTGTGGATGCCGCCGGTCCGCCGCCCCAAAACACAATCGGGAACATTTTGAAAAAGTATGGTATAATAAAACCGTACATCTTGTATGTCGGGAATGCCTATCCTCATAAAAATCTGGAGAGGCTGGTTTTAGTGTTTAGGGAAGTTGCGAAAAAGCATCCGCATTTGCATTTGGTTCTGGCGGGGAAAGAGGATTACTTTTACAAGCGGTTGAAAAAATTCACGAAAGACAACTGGGCCAAACGGGTTATTTTTACCGATTTCGTTCCCGATGAAGATTTGGGGGTCATCTATCGCAAGGCTCTGCTCTATATCTTTCCCTCCCTCTACGAGGGTTTTGGACTGCCGCCGCTTGAGGCTATGGCTCGTGATCTTCCGGTTGTGAGCTCAAACGCAGCCTGTCTTCCAGAAGTTCTTGGGGAAGCCGCCTGCTATTTTGATCCTAATGCCTTGAGTGAGATAGCGGAAGCTATAGAAAAAGTAGCTACCGACAGCGAACTGCGAAAAAAACTGATCGCTGCCGGACAGGAGCGGATCAAAAGATATAGTTGGGAAAAAATGGCCAAAGAAACTCTGAAAACTTATCGAACTGCCCTCTGATGTCAAAACGAAAAAACATTCTACCTCAGATGTTTGATGTTCGTCCCACTCGCTCTGACGGTTCTTTAGATTTGGAAAAAATCCAAGGCGGAGAGAGGACTGTTATTGTTCCGGAAAAAAAGAGAATCGGACGGAAATCATCGCGATATATAAAAGTCGCTGACGTCAGATCCGGTGCCGATATATATCCCGCGCCGGAAACTCAAGAATTCGATCAGGAAATCCCGCAGGATCCGCGCCAAGCCAATATTTTTCAATTGGGAAAAGCTGTTTCCGAAGATTTTCTTCCGGAGATTCTGGAAATTCCGGAGACTTTCGCGGACTATACTGCGCCAAAGGAAGAAGAAATAAAAAAATCAATCAAAGAGATCCTTGGATCACTCAAAACAAAAAAATTAAGATTTAGACGGAGAAAGAAAAAAAAGAGAAAAAAATATCTTAATGTCGAAGCACAACTTCTCTCGGAAAAAATTTTTCCTCAACTGAAATTCGCTTACGTTTCGAGTTTTGCCGGCGCGTTGATGATTTTCTCGCTTATTGTTCCCGCCGCTGGTTTCCTTCAAAAAAGTTTTGACACAAAAACATTGCTTATGGAGGATAGCCAAAAAGCACTGGGGCAATTTGCCTTGGCCAAAGATAATCTGGCTTCGGGAAAGTTTGAAAGTGCCGCCGTGAATTTTGAACAGTCCTACGAGATACTAACCGAAGCCAAAAAAGAAATCGGGAAGATAGGCGGGAATCTTAGCGAAATTTTGCGATTTATTCCCGGGATCTCGAAGCTGGCCAGCGCCAACTATGTTCTAAGCGCTGGAGAAAATTTGGCTTTGGCCGGCCAGAAAATTTCCGAATCGGCAAAAATCGTCGTCTCGGTCGGAAATCCGCTGGGCAAGGACAGCCAAAACGCGCCGGCGCTCACTGATGTGTTTCTCAACCTGCGCGCCGGCGTTCAAGATGCCAGCGAAGAGCTTGAAAAAGCCGAAAAAAACACCGGAAAAATCAACCCGGATGACTTGCCCGAAGAAATGAAGCCGCAATTCCTGCTTCTCAAGAAAAAACTGCCGGCTGTGAATTCAAGCCTCAAAAATTTTCTGGATTATTCTCGAATATTCCTTGATGTTTTGGGATACAACGGCCCGAGAAAATTTCTGTTTCTTTTTCAAAACAATCAGGAAATGCGGGCCACCGGCGGGTTTATTGGAAGCTACGGGATACTCGATATTTCAAACGGGCGGGTGAAAAAATTGTTCATAGATGATATTTACAATCCCGATGGCCAACTCAAGGCCCGCGTTATCCCGCCCGAGCCGATCCAGAAAATGAGCGCTGTCTGGACGATGCACGACGCCAACTGGTTTCCTGATTTTCCGACCTCAGCTGAAAAAGTTTCCTGGTTTTATGAAAAAACCGGCGGGCCAACGGTGGACGGCGTAGTTGCCATGACGCCGGATGTAATCCAAAACCTTCTCGAAATCACCGGTCCCGTTGAAATGCCGGAATACAACACAACTGTTGACGCGGAAAACTTCGTCGAGAAGACACAGTACGAAGTCGAGGTTGACTACGACAAGGAAGAAAATCGGCCCAAAAAATTCATCGCCGATCTGATGCCCAAAATACTTGATCGAGTTTTCAACACAAAAGACACCCTGCAGATGATGCACGTTTTGTCGGTCTTTGGCAAATCTCTCGATGAAAAACAAATTTTGCTCTATTCTAAAAATTTCGACATTCAAAAATTGATTTCCCAGGAAGGCTGGTCGGGAGAAATTTTGAACACACCTAAAGATTACTTGAGCGTTATCAACTCAAACATCAACGGCTTCAAAACCGATGGCATAATTAACGAATCAATCAAACACCAGAGTGAAATTCAGCTTGATGGGAACATTGTTGACACCGTTTCAATCACCCGCAAGCACAACGGAGGAAACGAAAAATATGACTGGTGGAACAAAGTGAATGCTGATTTTATGCGTGTTTATGTCCCCGAAGGCTCGAAACTCCTTGAGGCTAGCGGCCAGACGCGTGAATATACCAGCCCACCGCTGGATTATAAAGCGCTCGGATTCAAAAAAGACCCGCAGGTTGAGGATGGCGAAGATTCGACTCAAGTGGATGAAGCAACTGGAACGAGAATTTACACTGAAAATCACAAAAATGTCTTCGCCAACTGGGTTTACGTGAGCCCGGGCGAGCAAGTAACGGTTACTTATAAATATGTTCTGCCGCTCAAGTTGAGTTTCGATTCTCTTCACCATCCGGCTGATACCTTCTCGATTTTATATCAAAAACAATCCGGAAGTATTGGGAGCAAGTTGACATCAGAAATCAAACTGCCGGACGATATGCATCCTATCTGGCACTGGCCGGAAAGTGTTGACCAAAAAGGAAACTCCTGTATAATGAACACTTCACTTGAGGAAGATAAATTTGTAGGACTGGCAGTGGAAAAATGATAAAAACCTTCACCGAGAGGATCAAAAGTTCCCAACCGTCGAATTCGATAAATTCGGCGGCTTTGATTATTGCTGCGGCCGGTATTTTGAGCCGGCTTCTGGGACTGGTTCGAGACCGAATTCTAGCGGCTCAATTCGGGGCGGGGGACACGCTTGACGTATATTACGCCGCGTTCCGCGTCCCAGACCTCCTTTATAACCTTCTGATTTTAGGAGCCTTAAGCGCCGCCTTCATCCCGGTCTTTACAAGTCTTTTGGCCCGCGACGAGGAGCAGGATGCCTGGAACCTTGCCAACGATCTCTTGAGCGCCGCGCTGCTTGTTCTTCTTGTCATCAGCGCCTTTTTCGCGATCTTCACGCCGCAACTTATGAAACTGATAACACCCGGCTTTTCCGGGGAAAAATTCGCCGGCGTGGTGAGACTCACCCGGATTATGTTTTTGAGCCCCGTTTTTTTGGGTATCAGCGGAATTTTCGGGGGAATTCTTAATTCTTTCAAGAGATTTTTGGTTTATTCACTCGCCCCCATAATGTACAATCTGGGAATAATCATCGGCGCGCTTTTTTTTGTGAGGCCGCTGGGTGCTGCCGGCTTGGCCTGGGGCGTGGTTTTGGGAGCTTTTTCCCATATGCTTATTCAGTATCCAGCCGTGCGTCTGACCGGCTTCTCTTTTCGGCCTGCTTTGCACTTCCAAAATGCGCATTTTCGAAAGGTCTTGAAACTTATGATTCCCCGCACATTGGGCTTGGCTGTAACGCAGATAAATTTGCTCATCATCACTATCATCGCTTCGACTCTTTCCGCCGGGAGTCTGGCCGTTTTCAATTTCGCCAATAATTTGCAGAGTTTTCCCTTGGGAATTTTTGCCATTCCCTTTGCCCTGGCCGTTTTTCCGGTTCTTTCGCATCATGCCGCAAAAGAGGAACGGGGAATTTTCATTCGAAATTTCTCCCAAACTTTTCGGCAAATTCTCTATTTTGTTATCCCGGCCAGCGTTCTGCTCATCGTTCTCCGAGCTCAAGTCGTCCGGGTGATATTAGGAAGCGGAAAATTCGACTGGGAAGACACTATCCTCACTTTCCAGTGCTTGGGAATTTTCGCCGTCAGTCTTTTCGCTCAAAGCTCTCTTCCGCTTCTAGCCAGATCGTTTTACGCTCTTCATAACACGCGGATACCGTTTTTGACGGGCTTTGTGAGCGAAGCGGTTAATCTGACTTTAGCAATTTTTCTTTCAGTAAGATTTGGCGTGTTGGGACTCGTCTGGGCATATTCGCTGGCAAGTATCACCAATATGATTCTTCTACTGATGATTCTTCGCCGCAAAGTGGGAAATCTGGAAGATAGAAAAATCATTTTTTCAATCTCAAAAATCGCCGTTGCTGCTCTTTCCGCTGGATTGATTGCTCAGCTTGCCAAATACCTTGTCGAACCCTATGTTAATCTCAACACTTTTTTTGGCGTCCTTGTTCAGCTTGCGGCAAGCGGCGGGGCCGGCGTCGTGCTTTATTTTCTTCTTTCCCAGTTTCTCCGGCTTGAGGAATTCGCTTCCGTTAAAAGGCTCTTCTCCAGAAAATTCTTGAGACTGCGCCAAACCATCCCCGAAGACCCGACGGAAGCAAGCGGGATATGAAAATAGTTCAAAGTTCAAAATTCAAAGTGTAAAGTTTTGGTGTCCTGATGTTTCTTCGGGACTATTTTTAATTTATTTTTACTTGCAAAAAGGTGAAAATGCTTTAGATTATAAATTATGAATAACATTAGGAATTTCTGCATCATTGCTCATATAAATCACGGAAAATCTACATTGGCTGACCGGATGCTCGAGATAACAAAAACGATTGAAGAACGGAAAATGAAAGAGCAACTTCTGGACACAATGGAGCTAGAGCGGGAACGGGGAATAACTATCAAACTTCAGCCCGTGCGAATGATTTATCAGCCAAAAATTTCGAATTTCGAATTTCGAATTTCGAATCAATTTTCCAATGATTCAATTTTGAAAAATTCGAATTTAAAGAATTTAGGCATTCAAAATTCACTCAAAATTCAAAATTCAAAATTCATACTTAATTTGATTGACACACCGGGTCATGTTGACTTTAGTTATGAGGTCTCACGCTCTCTCGCCGCTGTGGAAGGCGCGATTTTGCTCGTGGATGCGACCAAAGGCGTGCAGGCGCAAACGGTTGCCAATCTTTATCAAGCTATTGAGCAGAGACTGGAAATTATTCCCGTTGTCAATAAAATTGACCTCCCCAACGCCGAGATAGAAAGAACAAAAAAAGAAATCGCGCATCTTTTGGGCTGTGGGGAAGAAAAGATCCTTGAAGCTAGCGGAAAAACGGGGCAGGGAGTTCCTGAGATTCTCAATAACATCGTTGAGCGAATTCCCCCGCCAGCCGGCGGAGCCGAAAAACCTGCCTCGCCGGCAGGCGGGCCGCTCCGTGCGCTGATTTTTGATTCCAAATACGATCTCTATAAAGGCGTTTTGGCCTACGTGAAAATCGTTGACGGCGAAGTGAAAGCCGAAGACAAAATTCTCACAATGGCGACCAAGCAAGAGAGTTCCGTGATAGAAGTTGGTTATTTTTCTCCGGAACTCAAGAAAGCTGGCACACTGGCTGCCGGAGAGATTGGATATATTGCCACAGGATTTAAGAGTGTTCAGGATTGCCGGGTTGGAGACACAATAGTAAGTTCAAAGTTTAAAGTTCAAAGCTTAAAGTTACCGGGATATAAAGAGGTAAAACCGATGGTTTACGCTAGTTTCTATCCAAAAGAAGGCAGCGACTACAATTTTATGCGCGACGCACTGGGAAAATTGAAACTCAACGACGCCGCCTTTGCGTTTGAACCCGAAAGCAATCAGGCGCTCGGGCGGGGATTCCGCTGCGGATTTCTGGGACTGCTGCACATGGAAATCATTCAGGAACGCCTGAAACGCGAGTTTGAAATTGAACCAGTCATCACCACGCCAAGCGTCGTCTATGAAATTAAGCTAAAAAGTAAAAATGAAAAACTGAAAATATATTCGCCCATTGAGATGCCGGATCCTTCAATAATTGATTCAATCGAGGAGCCGTACGTAAAACTGGATATAATTTCTCCATCGAAATATCTTGGCGCGATTATGGAGCTTATGAACAGCGCCCGGGCCGAATACAAAAACACCGAGTATCTTGAGGCCGACAAGATAATTCTCACCTTCGAAGCGCCGCTTACCGACGTCATCGTTGACCTGCACGACAAGCTGAAAAGTGCCTCGTCCGGTTTTGCTTCAATGAACTACGAATTCATCGGCTATCAACCAAATGATCTTGTGAAACTCGATATCCTTGTCGCCGGAGAAAAGGTGGATGCCTTCTCCAGAATTGTCCCGCGCCGAAATGCTTTTTCAGAGGGGAAGGTATTGGTCGAAAAATTAAAAGAGGTGGTCCCCCGCCAAAATTTTCAAGTAGCGCTCCAAGCGGCGGTAGGAGGAAAAATCCTCGCCCGCGAGACCATCAAGGCTTTCCGAAAAGATGTGACGACCAAGCTCTATGGCGGCGACGTCACCCGCAAAAGAAAGCTTCTTGAAAAACAGAAAAAGGGGAAGAAGCTCCGGGCCCAATCTGGCCGGGTTGAAATTCCCAGCTCTGCCTTTTTGGCAGTACTGCGAAAATAGTGCTATAATATGTATATGTCGCGATACAAAAGAAAAATCAGAACCATTTGGATAGTCATCACGTTGCTGGCGGTTCTTTCAATGATTGCCTTCACCCTTGCGCCACTTATGAGAAATTTTTAAATATAAATGGCCAGAAAAGAAAAAGCAAAAAAGAGCGTCAGTGTTTTCGCAGGAATATTTTTCGTAGCCGGGCTGGCCGTGCTGGTGGCGATCGGCATATCCCTTGGAAGGGAAACATACCGCAAGCGCCAAATTCAAAAGGAAATCGAAAATCTGCAGTCGGAAATCCAAAAAATGAATCAGGAAAACAGCGAGCTTGGAAATTTCATATCTTATCTCTCAACCCAGGAATTTCAGGAAAAGGAAGCTCGCGAAAAACTCAATCTACAGAAGGAAGACGAACGAATGATTGTTCTTCGAAAAGAACTGGAGCAACAAAAAGACGCTAAAAATACAAACCAGGGGCCGGACACCAGCTTTACTGAAGACGAATCGCCCAACTGGCAAAAGTGGCTAAAGTTCTTTTTCGGAAATTAAGACAACAATACTATGCGCAAAAAAGAAAAATTCAAAATTTTGATCGGCGTCTCCAGCGCAATTGTTCTGATATTTGTTTTGCTCGGCGCTCTGGTGCTGGCTGTTTACAAATATGATTCAAACAGCCGCCTGATCCGCTTCATGGAAAAAATAATTCCTCTCCCGGCTCTCTATGTAAGCCAGGCTGGTTTTGTTCCAGTCGGTGAAATAAAAGAGGATTTCGCTGCCGTCAAAAAATTTTATGAATCTCAAGACTTTGAACAAATCGGAATGAGGATTGACTTTAATACTGACCAAGGAAAGCAAAGACTAAAGGTAAAGGAAAGAGGAATTGTCAACAAACTCATTGAAAACAAAATTATCGAGAATTTAGCTAAGAAGCGGGGCATTTCAATCAGCGAATCTGATACCGACGCGGAAATAGAGAGAAATATAGCGCAGTTTGGAAACAAGGAAAGGTTGATGAGTGATCTGGCCCGCCTGTACGGGTGGACGCTAAAAGATTTCCAAAATAAAGTAGTGACGCCGGAACTTTATGCCGAGAAATTGGCAGAGGTTTACACGGGTGAAATCGATACAGCTGCAGCTGAAAACAAAATCAAGACACTTTATGACAAAGTGACTGCCTCCAGAGAAGATTTTGTTAAGGTCGCCAGAGAAAATTCAGAGGGGGAAAGCGCCAAAGCAGGCGGGGACCTGGGCTGGTCAAGCAGAAACCAGCTTATTGGGGAAATTGCTGAAAAGGCCTATTCTCTAAAAGTAGGAGAGACGAGCGGGATTATTGAAAGTCCTCTGGGATACCATATTATAAAATTAGAAGAAAAGAAAACAGAAAACGGCGAGGACTTGGTGCATATCCGCCAGATTTTCGTCAAAAAAACAACTTTTGGGGATTGGCTCAAGGAGCAAATGAAAAATTACAAAGTTATTGTCTTTTTGGGAGATTACCAATGGAATCCAGAGAATGCCGAGGTTGATTTTCGAAATGCGGACCTGCGCCGATTTGAGGAAAATCTCGACATCAATTCGCAGGGAGACCCGTCAGTTTTTCCGTGAAAAAAAATTGCAACAATAAAAACCGCTCACACCAAAAGAACGGTTTTTTATTTTGAGCCGAGAATGGGACTCGAACCCATAACTTCTGTTCACCCCGCACCATTTCTCATGAGCCGGAAGCGAGATTCGAACTCGCGACCTTCGCTTTACGAAAGCGCTGCTCTACCACTGAGCTATTCCGGCATCCAATCTTGAGCGAGCGAGGAGAATTGAACTCCCGATTTCAGCTTGGGAAGCTGACGTATTACCACTATACTACGCTCGCAAATGCTAATAAATTATAACAATTTATCAAATTCTGGCAATAAATCAACTTCCGTGATATAATGAAATTAATGCAGGAAATAATTTCCAAAATCAAAAATCTCCAGAAAAGAATCACCCTCGCGGGTGACTATCTTTGACTTTCCCGCAAAAAGAAAGAGAATCGGAGAGCTGGAAAAAATATCAGTTGCGGAAAGCTTTTGGAAGAATCCTCTAAAAGCCCGAGAAATAATGCAGGAGTTGGAGAGCTTGCGGAACAATCTTGCCGAATGCTCCAAAATTAGAACCGAAATAAAAGATTTAGCGGAGATAGTCAAGGTTGTTGGCAAAGAAAAAGATTTATCAAAAGAAATTAAAAAACATCTTCGCGAATTAAATAAAAGAGTTGCTAAGCTGGAATTCGAGTCGCTTTTTCGCGGGGAATACGACAATCGAAACGCCATTCTTTCCATCCACAGCGGGACAGGCGGCAAAGACGCCGAGGACTGGGCGGAAATGCTCCTTCGGATGTACTTGCGCTTTGCCGAAAAGAAAAAATGGAAAGCTAAAATAATTTCCGAAACTCGCGGCGAGCTGGCCGGAATCAAGAGCGCTACTCTGGAAATCATCGGCAAATTGGCCTATGGATATCTGAAAGCCGAGGCGGGCGTGCACCGCCTAGTGAGACTATCGCCGTTCAATGCTAACAATCTCCGGCAAACCTCTTTTGCTCTGATTGAAGTTTTTCCAGAAATTGATAGAATAGAGGAGATTGAAATCAAGCCGGCCGATCTCAAAGTTGACACCTTTCGCGCAGGAGGAGCAGGAGGACAACACGTCAACAAAACGGAAAGTGCAGTGAGAATCACACATTTACCGACGGGAATATCAGCTGCCTGCCAGAGCGAACGAAGCCAGCTCCAAAACAAGGAACGGGCTCTTCGCGTCCTAAAAACCAAACTGCATCAAAAATTTCTCGCTGAAAAAGAAGAGCAACAAAAAAAATTGAAAGGCGAGTACAAAGAAATTCAATGGGGGAGTCAGATTCGTTCCTATGTCCTCCATCCCTACAAACTTGTCAAGGACCACCGGACGAAATTTGAGTCAAAAAACCCGGAGGCGGTCCTCAATGGAAACCTTGAGGAATTCATAGAAGTTTATCTGAAGCTTAAATAAAATTCGCAAGTATTCGTTTTAGAAATTTGCGACCATTCGCATATTAATGATATCCTTTCGCAACATAAAAAAAATTTATGCCGGCGGGGCAAACACGGTCGCCCTGGATGAAATTTCTTTTGATATCGCCAAAGGGGAATTTGTTTCAATTGTGGGTCATAGCGGCGCGGGAAAGTCAACTCTGCTCAAACTCGTCACGGCCGAGGAAAAACCAACTGCAGGAGAAATATTTTTCAATGGAGAAGACATTGCCAAGCTCTCTCCAAAACAGTATCCTTATCATCGCCGCCGCATCGGGACGATATTTCAGGACTTTAAACTCCTTCCCAAAAAGACGGTTTTTGAAAATGTCGCTTTCGCACTGGAAGTGTCAGGGTATCCCAATAAAGAGATCCAAAAAAGCGTTCCTCAAATCCTGGAAATTGTCGGCCTCTCAAATAAAATGGAAAATTACCCGAATGAGATTTCCGGGGGAGAACAGCAACGCACGGCCATTGCCAGAGCCCTGGTCCACCGGCCGGCTCTCATCATTGCCGATGAGCCGACAGGAAACCTCGACCCGATCAGTGCCTGGGGAATCATCCAACTGCTTCTCAAAATCAATAAATTGGGAACAACGGTTATCCTGGCCACTCACGACAAAGATGTTGTCAACAATATCAAAAGGCGCGTAATCACGCTTGATCAAGGAAGAATAATCAGAGATCATTCAAAGGGCAGGTACGCAATATAAGTTAAAAGTTAAAAATTAAACTAGTGAAAAGTTTTGGTATGCGCTTTGCGCAGTAAGATTTTATAAACTTGAATTCCTTATGCTTCTTGCCATCTCTCGAACATTTAAATTGGGTTTTCAAAACTTCTACCGAAACGGCTCTTTGAGCGTGGCCGCCGTGAGTATTTTGACGCTGGCTCTTCTCATAATCAGCGTGATCATAGTCTTGAGCATCAGCGCCAATCTGGGTTTGAAATATATCCAAGACAAGATTGACATTCGGGTGTATTTCAAAAGCAATACCGAAGAATCAAAAATAATGGACTTCCGCTCCGAAGTTATGAAGTACAAGGAGGTAAAATCAGCCGATTACATCTCAAAAGAGAGAGCTCTCTCTGAATTCAAGAGCAATAACGTCAACAAACCCGAAATCTTGAAAGCTATCGAAGCCGTGGAGGAGAATCCGCTTTTGGCCTCCGTCAACATAAAAGCCCGGGACCCGGAGCAATACGACCTGATTGCCAAATCCGTTGAGAATTCGGCCTACAAGGAAAATATTGCCAGCGTCAACTATCAGCAGTACAAACTGGTCATTGACCGCTTCAACACAACCATAAAGACACTGCGAAGAACCGGGGCTCTTCTTTTTGTTTTGTTTTCTCTAATAGCCATCCTCATCACTTTCAATGTTATCCGAATGACAATTTATAACCACGGAACGGAAATTGAGATTATGCGTCTCGTCGGAGCTTCAAACAATTTCGTGCGGCTCCCCTTCGTTTTTGAAGGAATAATTTATGGCTGTTTCGCGGCGGTTATTGCGATGCTTCTTCTTTTTCCAATAGTAAGACTCATCACGCCCTATATCGTCGGCTCCGCCTCTGTTGCCCTGATTCAAGCCGATTTTGGAAAATACTTCGCTCTGATATTCGTCGTCCAGTTGATTTTAGGAACTCTTCTGGGAGTAATCAGCAGCCTTCTCGCCATTAGGAGATATTTGAAGGTTTGATTTCAAGCCCCGCCCCGACGTGACGTCGGGGCGGGGTTTAACTTGAAATCTTGCTAGTTTTGGGCTAACATTAGATATCATTCCGGGATCGTCTAATGGTAGGACGCTTGGTTCTGGCCCAAGTAATCTACGTTCGAATCGTAGTCCCGGAGCTATAAAAATAATAAAAATCTATGAACTACCTCGCAACTCACCAGTGGATTCTAGCCGCCATCGTCATCTGGACCCTTCCCTGGAAAGGAGTGGCCCTTTGGAGAGCGGCGCGAAGAAAGGATATCGGCTGGTTCATCGCTATTCTGATTCTCAATACTCTGGCCATCCTGGAAATAATTTATATTTTCTTTATTTCCCGAAAGCTACTGATTGCTGCAGAGTCAGCCGGCGAAAGTGAAGCCGTTAAAAAGAAAATCATCTAACCTATTGACATTTCCCGAGAAAATTATTAACATCTATACTCGAAGATAACAACTCGATTAATAAATAACTTTTGCATCTATGTCTAAGCCGAAAATCCAGCCGCTTGGCGAAAATGTTCTCGTTGAGCCGGCCAAGTCAGACACTCAAACCGCTTCGGGAATCGTTCTTCCCGACACCAGCGAGGAAAAGCCGCAGGAAGGTCTGGTTGTCGCCATCGGGGACGACAAAAAAATCAAAGTGAAGCCTGGACAAAAAATCATCTACTCAAAATATTCCGGAAATGAAATTAAGGTGGGAGAGAAAGAATACCTACTGGTAAAAAACGAGGACATTCTGGCGGTGGTGAAATAATTTATTACAAAGAACAAAAAAAACGGGTCCAGCCCGTTTTTTTTGTTGGCTCCTAAATCACTAGCCGCCGATGTCCGTCTTTCCTCCCGCGTTTTTCCAGGCCTCAAGCCCGCCGTCCAGCACCCAAACATTGTACAAGTTAAGATCAAACAGACTGGCAGCCGCTCTTGCCGCTTCCTCTTCGCTGGCGCCGTATAGGATTATTTTCTTGATGGGTGACAATTTTCCTTGATCTTTTTCCAAGTTGACAAGCGGGATACTAAGAGCTCCAGAGATGTGGCCTGCTGCAAAATCAGCAGCACTTCTTATGTCCAGAAATTGGATTAGATTACCTTCTATGTTCAAATCGTCAATCAACTCATCCAGGCTGATTTTTTTTACCTTGCCCTTGTCTTCTTGTAAGCCGCCCCCGGAAATCAGCGGGAAACCCTGACTCTTCCAGCTGTCAATCCCGCCCGCCAAGTATTTTGCATTGACAAATCCAGCGGCTGCAAGTTCATTTACTTTTCTGGCTGTTTCGTAAATATCGTCTCCGGAATTAACCAGAACCAAACTAGCCGTCTTGTCTGCACCCAGAGATTCGATTTTTTTCGCGTTCAGCTCCTCCGCGGAATATCTTTGAGAAGCTACAATATGTCCTTTGTTAAATTCTTCTTCCCCTCGCAAATCAGCAATGATAATATTTTCTTTGTTTTCCATTTTTTTGAAGAGATTCTGGACGCTGATGGAGGAAGCTTTTAGTATCTCCGCGTTTATTTTTTCCTCGGAGTTCTCGCTCTTTCCGGCTAACTTCAAAACAACCGGTTTGGCCAAAAACCAGACAATAACCAAAGTAATCAGGACAAATCCGACAATAAATATCCTGTTTTGGTTTTGTTTATTATCCATTTGAAAAATTTGGATTGCCGCGCAGGAAATCGCCGGCATTCATTATCTTTTTTCCTTCCGGCTGAACTTTTCGCAAAACAATTAAACCCTTTTTAGTTTCTACGGCAGCGTCCTTGTTGTATTTTACAATCCCACCCGGTTTTTTTCCAGCGCCGACTTCCAGACCCAGAGAAACATCAACCAATTTCAGCCTGGACGAGCGCCCTTTTTTGCAATAAAGAGCAAAAATTCCCGGCCAGGGCTGAAAAGCCCGCCACTTGCGATATATTTCCCCGGCTGTTTCGTTTCCCCAGTCAATTTTTCCATCTTCGCGTTTGACAAGTTTGCAATACGTTGCTTTTTTCCCATCCTGCCTTTGCGGCTTGATTTTTCCCGCAATCCATTCGGGAATGAATTCAATAATCATCTTCGCCCCCAATTTCCCCAATTTCCCCAACAAACTTTCCGCTGTTTCATTCTCGCCGATTTTGATTTTTTCCTGCGCCACAATATCCCCCTCGTCCATTTTCTCGTTCATCAGCATCAAAGTAATCCCCGTTTCTTTTTCACCGGCTAAAATGGCGCTCTGGACGGGAGAGGCACCCCGGTATTTGGGAAGCAGCGAAGCGTGAACGTTAATCGCGCCGTATTGTGAGATTTCCAAAACTTCCTTTGGCAAAATTTTCCCGTAAGCGGCGACGATAATCAAGCCCGCTCCGGTTTCCCTTATTTCCCCAATTATCCCGATATCCTGCAGATTTTCTGGCTGAAAAACGGAAATTTTTTTCTCAAGCGCCAATTTCTTCACCGGTGAAAACACAATTTTCCGCCTTCTGCCGACCTTTTTATCCGGCTGCGTGAAAACAGCGACAATATTAAAATCATTTTCTATCAAAGCTTCCAAAACAACCGCCGCAAAATCCGGCGTACCAAAAAAAACAATTCTCAAATCTCTCTTATTCATATTTTTCTTATTTTCCAGATTTTTCTGATTTAACCGCCCGATCAATCACCAAAATGCCATCCAAGTGATCAATTTCGTGTTGAAGCACTCTCGAGAGAAGTCCCTCGGCCTTGACTTTGATTTTCTTGCCGCTTAAGTCTCTGGCCTTTATTTTCACTTTCACCGGCCGCTCGACCGGAAAAAATTTTCCCGGAAAACTCAAGCAACCTTCTTCAAAAATCTCTTTCTTTCGGGAAGTTGATTTTATCTTCGGATTAATCAAGACACAGGAGACATTGTCCACCTTGGCGACGCAAATCCGAAGATCCAAACCGACTTGCGGCGCGGCGAGCCCTATTCCTTTTTCAGCCTCCATTGCTTTTAGCATACCCGAAACAAGCCGGGTTAACTTCGGATTTTTGAAATCTTCAACTTCCTTCGCCTTTTTTCGCAAGAAGTCATTTGGATATTTCAATATCTTCAAAACTTTTTTTTCCATAAGATCAAAAAACGATTATACCAAATACTAAATACCAGATACTAAATCGTACTTATTGGGTCAACGTCAACCGCCCAGCCTTTTTTCAGACTGCCTATTATCGAACGCAACGGCAGTTTTTCAAGTTTCTTGCCGCGAGGAACCTTTATTAGAATGTTTTTATAAAAATAACCTCTTTTTTTCGGCGCTGACGGCTCGTACGGGTCGGAAATCTCTATTCTATTATCACCGGCCTCCTCCAGCAAGTCAAATATTTTCCTGGCCTCTTTTTCGGCTTTCTTTTTTGAATTGTCCCGACAGGACAATTTTATCAACTTCGAAAACGGGGGGTAGAAAAGTTTCTTTCGCAACTTGACTTCATCCTCATGAAATTTTGAATAGTTCTCCTGATCTAAATAATCAAAAATTTTTTCTTTCGGCGAAAAGGTCTGGGCGAGAAACCGGCCGTTTTCTTTCACCAAGTTTTTTGCCTGCCGGAAATTGGCTAGCGCCTGTTCCGTTGAATTAAAGTCGGGAAAACCAAAATATTCCTGTGCCGAAACCATGCCGACTAAATCAAATTCAAAAAAACCGCCCAATTTCAAAGCCATTTGAGTGCCGATGACTATGTCAATTTTCCCGCTTTCCAGCTTCTTTCTGAACTCCTCGTATTTCTTGACGGATTTCACGCTGTCAACGTCGAGGCGGACTATCCTAGCCGATGGGAAAAGCCTCCTAATTTTTCGCTCGACCAGTTGGGTCCCGATCCCCAGATGGGAAAACCGAAAACCGCCGCAATTGGGACAAAAACTGAAAAGATCCGACCGAAATGAACAATGGAGACAGCGATACTGATGAGAGTCTTCAAAATAAACAACGGGCCGGTCGCAACGGGAACATTTCAAAATGCTCTTGCAGTTCTGGCAAATGGAAAATGTCGAGTAGCCGCGGCGCTTGGCAAGAAGCAGTATTTTCTCTTTTTTTTCAAGGGATCGGGAAATACTTTCGTAGAGCGTCTTTGAAATAGGGAAGTCTGAATTCTTCTTTTCCGGATAAAGGTCTATAATCTCTGTTTTTATATCTTTTTTTTTGTTTTTCTGCGGACTAAGTATCTGCCACTTTTCTTTTTTTGCTCGCCAAAAAGTTTCAATGGACGAGCTGGAATTTCCAAAAACCATTTTCGCGCTCTCTAAATCAGCCAGGATTTCTGCTGCTTTTGACGCATTATAGCGAGGGCTCGCGTCCCATTGTTTGTGGGAGATGTCTTGTTCTTCTTCAACGATAACCAATCCCAGATCTGAAAACGGAAGAAACACTCCTATTTTAGTTGCTACGACAATCTTTATTTCCCTTTCTCTAATTTTTTTCCAAAATTCAAAAAATTGTTTCTTGGAAATTTTTCCATGAACGAGCGCGATTTCTTCGTTTGAAAAATGTTCCTGAAGTTTTCTTTGCATTTCATAGGAATGATAAATTTCCGGAACAAGAATCAGGCACTGTTTCTTTAGTTTTATGGTTTCAGCGACCAATGAAACATTTAAACCCAGTCTTTCTTTCGTTGTGCCAATAATTAAAACTCTTTTATTTTTACTTTTAAGCAGCGCTGCAGCTTCTTTTAATTTAGGTAATTTATTTTTATTAAAAATATTCCCGAACTTTGAACTTTTAACTTTAAACTTTAAACTTATTTCCGGCGTCATCATCTTCAAAAAAATCCCGAGTGGCGACAAATAGTAACCAGCTAATTTCTTAGCCAGTTCAATCTGCCATTCGGGAAGCATTCTTTCCTCGATAACTGAACTTATTTTTTTCAGTTTTATTCCGCCCTTTCGCGGAAAATCTTTTTTCAAAGAAATAACAATGCCCTGGAGAATTCTCCGATAAAAAGGAACGTTCACCAAAGTTCCAGCGGGAAGCGGACGGTCGTGCAAATACGAAAAAACCTGCGTTCTTGTGATCGGCAGGCGAACAAGAGGAGCGACTTGGATAATAAATTTATTAGCCATAAATTTTCTCCGGGGGATGCACTTTCATATATGCATATATGAAAGTGCGACTCATTTGATCAGTCAGGATGTTTTTCAACAGAAAATTTACATATTTCCATATTTTTATCCACTGCCGGATTTATCCCGCCCTTTTGGCAGGCAATCGCGAATTGCTTTTCAGCCGTGTCAATTCCCTCAATGTCCGGAAGAAGCAATCCACACCGCCCACCAGGACATCTTATAATAACGCCATACCTTTTTGGGTCAAGTTCAGCTACAGCCGAAACTTTTTGAGGCTCGCTCAACAAACTGACTTCAACTGACAAATCAGCTAGTTCATCAGCCAAAATCGGGGCAAAGCGATGGTCTCTGGAACAAGCTACCACTGCGTTTAGAATAATTTCTCCAGCCAAATTTTTATGCATCGGCAGATACGTTCCAATGCAGCCCCGCAATTCTTTCCCGTTTCGAATACTCACAAACACCCCGCACTCTTTTTCATAAAACTCCGGCGGTAAATCGGTCGGTACAGGAATAATTTTCCCATTTCGAACATACTCCTCAACGGCGGACTTGGCTAACCAGACATAGAGGCTCATAAAAATGTTTAAATTTTGAATTTGTAATTTCGAATCAAATCTGAATAACAAAATTCTAAATGTTTTCAAAATTAATTCATTCGTACTTCATTCAAAATTCTAAATTCTAAATTCGAAATTTATTTTATATTAAAATTAACGACCATATATCCCACTCCAAACGGCGCCTCGTAGCTCAAGGATTTCACTTCCCAGCGAAGGGCAGATAGTGCCCCGAGAAGAATCACGATCGAGCGTAAACCGCACTCGCCAGCCTCTTCAATAAATTCCGCTTCCAAATTCAGAATCCCTTTCACGCTTTTTTGCTGAATCAGCTCTATTAGTTTCCGGTCAAAAATCCTTCCCTGGGGGGAATAGCCGGCCGGCGCCTCCGGTGTCACCCGGTGCGATAAATCTCCGCTGGCGATAAACGAAACAATTTTGGATGAATTCTGCAAAACCTTCCCCAGCACTTCGCCAAACCGGAAATGATAATTCAGCGGCAGCGCAGAAAAAGCCATATGAATTAAACTGGGGTTGTAGCCCGCGTCCTTTTCATTCTGGAGATAATAAAGCGGTACCAGCGCGCCGTGATCAAGCTCCAGCTCCCTAACCAAGCCGATTGGCAAGCGCGCCGATCGGCCACCGGCCACGATTTCGTCAATCAACTCCCGGTCGTTTTTAAAAACAAATTTCCGATAGTCCCCAAATTGCCTTAGATCTCCACGAAGAGTGGGGGAATAATTAATAACAAACTTGTCGTACTGCACCGGCCCGTGAGGCGAGATAAGAACAATTGTATCAGCCTTCACGGCCCGGAATTTCTCGCCCACTGCCTTCATCGCGTTTACGGTTTTGCGGCACAAATTCAAATTGCTCCGGCCGATAGTCGGAATGATAATGGGAGGATGGGGAGTGATGGCAGCGAATCTAATCATACGTTTCCCATATGAACATATTTCAAGCCAGCTGATTTTCCAATTTCACGTGCCCTTTTTACTTTTTCCACCGGCGTGTCGGGAAGATACTGAAGTTTCCAGGAAATCGCTCCTGAAAAGGCACTCACGTGCCAGGGGACGAAATCGCCCAGCTCTTCTTTTATGAAGCGGGCAATTTTGCGAAATATTTTCTCATCGTCGGAAAGGGTGGGGATGATAAGCGTCGTCGTTTCCAACCAAATTTTGTTTTTCACAATTGTTTTGCAGTTCTTAAGTACCGGCGCAAGACGCGCTCCGCAATTTTCCCGGTAAAATTTGTCGTCAAACAATTTGATGTCGATATTTATCGCGTCAAGATAGGGCATAACTAATTTGAGAGTCTTCTCACTCATAAAACCGTTGGAAACCCACACGTTTTTGAGTCCCGCCTTTTTGGCGAGCTTCATCGTGTCGAGCGCATACTCCAGAAAAATTGTCGGCTCGGTATAAGTGTAAGAAATACTGGGACAATTGTTTTCTTTGGCCAGTTCCACGACTTTTTTCGGCGGCAAGTCTTCACCGCTTTTTTCAATCGCCTCGCGCGCCGTTTTCGGATCTTTTCCAAATTGGGAAATGGTCCAGTTTTGGCAATTCTTGCAGCGGAAATTGCAGCCGACTGTTGCAATAGAAAAAGAATAGGTTCCCGGCAGGAAGTGGTAGAGCGGCTTCTTCTCAATCGGGTCGACATTAGCTGCAATTGCCCGGCCATAGGGAAGGAAGTATAACTTTCCGCCGATATTCTCCCGCACCCCGCACGTTCCGCGTTTTCCAGGAGCAATGACGCAGCGATGCGAGCAAGTCTGGCATCGGACGATTTTATCCTTTAGTTTTTCGTATAGAATTGACTCCTTCATAAATTGCTTTTATTATCCGTATCTAGTACAATCTTAGCATATAAATCTATTATCTTAAAAACCGAAATTATGACCGAGCGCGAACACGTTTACAGACACATAAAACTGGGGGATCCTGAAATTTATCGGGCTGTTTCCGGTGAGATTGACCGCCAGCAGTGGGGACTGGAGATGATTCCTTCGGAATCCTACGCCTCCCGCGCCGTGCTCGAGGCGATGGGGTCGGTGCTCAACAACAAATACTCCGAAGGATACCCTAAAAAACGCTACTACGGAGGGCAGAAATTCACTGATATCACCGAGCAAATAGCCATAAAACGCGCAAAATCGCTTTTTAAGGTGACTCACGCCAATGTCCAGCCGTATTCAGGCAGTCCTGCAAATTTCGCGGCTCTGAACGCCGTATGTGCACCGGGTGATACCATAATGGGAATGGATCTGCGATTCGGCGGCCACTTGACACACGGCTGGAAAGTCAGTGTAACCGGAAAATATTTCCGTTCCATTCAATACACGGCTGACAAAAACGGTTTTTTGGATTTTGACGAAATTGAAAAACTGGCCAAAAAGCACAAACCCAAAGTCATCATTTGCGGCTATACGGCTTATCCGCGCGTGATTGATTTTCCGAGATTTTCCAAAATCACCCGCAAGGTCGGCGCTTATCTCCTGGCTGACATTGCCCATATCGCCGGACTCATCGCCGCCGGCGTTCATCCTAGTCCTTCTGGCATTGCGGATATTATTACGACCACCACTCACAAAACTTTGCGCGGCCCGCGGGCCGGGATGATTATGGTGAACGGCAACCCATCTGATCCATTGAAGCCTGTCAAAAACCCAACCAGGAAAGATCTGCCAACACTCATTGACCGCTCGATCTTTCCCGGCCTTCAAGGCGGACCACATATGCACACTATTGCTGGGATCGCGGTGGCTCTCAAAGAAGCGGCAACCAAGGAATTTCGGGAATGGGCCAAGCAGGTCGTCAAAAATTCCCAAAAACTCGCCGAAGTTTTCAACGCCCGCGGATTGCGGCTTATGACCGGCGGAACGGACAATCATCTGATTTTGATGGACGTTACACCTTTTAAGATTACCGGCGCCGAGGCCGAAAAAAGACTCGATCACGCGGGCATTACTCTCAACAAAAATATGATTCCGCACGATCCGCGCCCGCCCTATGACCCAAGCGGCATTCGTCTCGGAACGCCCTGCGTCACCATCCGCGGGATGAAGGAAAAAGAAATGGAAATTCTTGGAAACGCGATTGCTGACGTTCTGGAAAGCCGTAAAAGTATGAAAAAAGTAGCCAGGACTGTAAAGGAATTGTGCCGCGAGTTTCCATTGTACAGAGGACTATGAAACTTCTTGACGGAAAAAATTTGTCACAGAAAATTTTACAAAGCCTAAAAAAACAAGTTTCTCAAATGAAAAAGAAACCTGTTTTGGCGATGGTTTTGGTTGGAAATGATGAGGCTTCGAAAATTTATATCAAAAACAAGAAAATCGCCTGCGAAAAAGTGGAAGTCGAGTATAAAGAAGTTCTGCTTCTGGCAAATATTTCCCAAAAGAAATTAGCTGCAGAAATTCAAAAATTGAACCGCGACAAAAAAATAACGGGAATAATTCTCCAGCTTCCCATTCCAAAACATTTGGACAAATATAAAATTTTGGAAGCTATTGACCCAAAAAAAGACGCTGACTGCCTTCATCATTTGAATTTTGGAAAATTTTTGCAGGTTGGTGAGAAAAAATCAGTCGTTATTCCGGCAACGGCTATTGGAATTATAAAGCTTTTGGAAGAATATAATATTTCGCTTTCCGGAAAAAACGCGGTTGTGATTGGCTATTCGGATATTGTCGGAAAGCCGACTACGGAACTCCTGCTTGATCGGGGAGCAACCGTTACCGTCTGCCACAGCCGTACCCGCAACCTGAAAAAAATCACCCGCGAAGCGGACATAATCGTCGTCAGCGCCGGCGTGAAAAATATTCTCACCGGAAATATGGTGAAAAAGGGAGTGATTGTAATTGACGTTGGAATTCATTACAAAAAAAATCGTAGAGGTTTAACCTCTACGATTTGCGGTGACGTGGATTTTTCCTCCGTTTCCGAAAAAGCCGGCTGCATCACTCCTGTTCCCGGTGGCATCGGCCCGATGACGGTCGCGATGCTTATGTGGAATACGGTGAGACTATCCAAGGGATAGATATGGATTTTGAAAAACTAAAAATCAAAGATTATAAACACTGGGAATTATATTTGCACATTCCCCATTTTTATTTAGGAAGTGTTTATTTATGGGCAAAAAGAAATGACGAAATTGACTTTCTGGAAATGACAAAGGAAGAAAGGGAGGAATTCTTTAAGATCGCAGGAGATGTAAAAAAAGTTTTGATAGACTTATTCGAAGTCGATAGATTTAATTACGCGAACTTACAGAATGAAATTAATCACCTACATACTCATATAATTCCCAGATACAGTTCGCCTAGATTTGTTAAAGATTTTAAATTCGTTGATGAGCGATGGGGAAAAATATTTTACCCCTATAACGAATCTTTCGCGGTTCCAGATGAAATTCTCCAAGAAATAATTCGGATGATTCAAGATAAATTAAAATAAATATCGCTCCCTCTCAGGGAGCTTTCTTCTTTTAAAAGTGCAAGGAGAAATTATTTCATTAAAATTGCTATAGTATAAATAATGAAATAAACTTAAAGAGTCCCGCGGAGTGTCATCGACAATAATTAAGCTATAGCAATTTTATTGTCGATCTCGTTTTTTATAACACTTCTTCCTCGACACCAACTTCTCCTTTTATTTTTTTTCTCATTATGATTTGTTTCACTATTTCAAACTCCGGTGCGCCGAATTCCTTGAAAATAAGAAGTATAAACAAATATACTGCGAACAAAACCACTGACCGGAGAATAAAAATATAATGACCTCCCGCGAAAAACTTGGAAGCAAAATACATAACTGCTGAAGCAAAAACAATCTTCAAAAAACTGGATAACCTGAAAAGATACCCGAAAAATTTATAAGAATAAGCCAAAACTAGTATCATCGCGACGAACGAGGTGGCTGAAGTGGCAACTGCCGCCCCGACGAGAGCGTATTTTTTGATGAGGAAATAACTTAAGATGATATTTGTCGCGAGTCCCGCAAACGAGATCAGCATCGGGGCTTTCACGCGCCCCGCGCCGTTCAAGGCAAAGGCCATTACATAAAAAATGGTAAGGAAAGTGACCCCGCTCATCAAAATTGACATTGGAGCGGCGGCGTCCAAAAATTTCTTTCCATAGAAAATTTGAATGATTTGAGAGGAATAAACTGACATAAGAATCGCGATGGGCAAAAGAAACATAACCATCAAGCGCAAAGACTGACTGATGAGTTTTTTCGTATCCGCGTGATTTTCGCTCGAAGTTGATTTGGAAACGGCCGGGAGGATAATAATTGTCAAGGCATAGAAAAGAAAATAGGGGATGCGGCCGACGGTAATCGCGCCGTTATAAATTCCCGTCAAATAATCGTTTCGTAAAATCCCTTTCACTAGATAAAGATCGATCGTAATCAGAAACTCATAGGCGATGAGAAAAAGCGTCATCGGCCAGGCATAATAAAGAAGCTTGCGCCAGGGAAATGTTCCTTCGGGTCTTATTTTTTTGTAAGGGTCGAAAAAATTGGCGGCGAGGTACACGAAAAAGGGAGCGAAAATATATCCAACGATCGCACCTTCCAGCGCCAGTCCGTACGTCTTCAGATAATACGCCAGTCCCAAAATGAATCCGAGCCGCGCCACCGAGCGGATTGTCTTAAGCCAGGCTTGAGTGCTGAAGCGGTGAAGTCCGGTAAAGTAATAGAAATAGAACGAAGCCAGCGCGAAAGCGGGGATGACAAAGGTTGATAATCTGAAAAGATTCGTAAGCGTCGGATCTCCCAAAATCCAGGCGATGACAGGCGCCAGCAGGAAAAAAATGATCGTGATGCCTCCAATGAGAATGAATTGAATTTTGGCCGTTTGACGCTTGATGACGGGAACGAGACCCAATTTTGTGTCATAAATTTCCCCCAAATATTTGGCCATCGCCGTCGGCACGCCCTGCCCGATGAGTACTACAACCATTGTTGTGAGCGTCACGACCAGCCCGTAGCGCCCGTAATCCGCCGGCCCCAAAATCCGCCCCATTCCGGAATGGATGACATAAGCCGAAAGATTATAGATAATCTCCGAAAGAGTTACCCAAAAGAAAGATTTTACGAGAAAATGAGACATATAATTAAAGAATGACGAATTTCTAATTGCTCTAATTAAATCCCAATTTTTTAACACCCAATGTCGAAATTTTAAATTGGGACTTGTGATTTGATTAGGTCAATTAAGTTAATTAGAAATTAGGAATTTTCTAATGTCACTAAAGACATCCTCCCTGCTTCTTTCTCCATCCAAAACCATCATCCCCCAATCCTTCGCCCTGTTTTCATATAATTTTTCCTTCGCCACCAAATATTCCAACCCCTGATCCGGCTTTCGCTCGCGCCGCATAATAATTTGCGGAGGAACTTTAAGAAAGAAGGTAAAATCAGGTTTTGGGATAAACCTCTCCGCAAACAATCTTTTGTTTTTCCCGGATAAAAAATTTATATTCACCACGCTGTCATAAAAATACCGGTCGGAAATAATATAATCAACCTTCAACTTTTTCATTAGTCTTTTAAATCGGCAAATGTCAATCAGCAACGCAATTTTCCGCAATTGAATCTGTGGCCAATTGGCTTTCGCGACACTCTTTTTATTTCCCGTAGAGATTAAACCTCTACGATTTGCAATTGAAAACTCCACCGCGTGAAAATAATAAAAAGTCTTTCCCTGCGATTTCAGGAATTTTTTCAGCATCTCAATTTGCGTCGATTTCCCCGAGCCATCAAGGCCGGAGAGGGTGATAAGTATCATTAACTAAGCCATTAGTACAGCAATCGGTTCCATCTTCGCCACCACTTTTATTATCTTATTCTCAACCATCCCTGCAATCACTTCTTCAACGTCCTTATAATGTGAGCTGTCCTGCTCGATTATTTTTCGCGATCTAGCGTTGAATAATTTCACTTTGTTTTTTTTCATTTTTTCAACGAGTTCATTTCGGTTTTTGGGAGTGTGGCCGTGGGAATGCGCCGCTTTTCCGGTTCCGTGGCTTGCGGAAAAGAAAGTAGATTCGTTTTCGTCCGTTCCGACGCCGAAATAAAAGGGCGTCGCCATTGAAGAAGGGATGAAAATCGGCTCGCCGGTTTCTCCGAATCTCTCTGGCCCGTACGCCCGCGAGGCGCCGTTTCGGTGAATAAAAACTTTTTCCCCGAAATGCTCTTCCTCCTGCACGTGAACGTGCGGCATATCGTAGATAAGCGGCAATTCCTCCCCGCGCCCGAAAATCTTCTTAACTGCTTTTCGGATATTTTCGGTAAGAATCACCCGGTTGGCAAATCCATGATTGGCGCTGGCCCGGTGAGCGGTGAGATACATCCGCCCCAACTCACTCTCGGAATCAATTGGGTAATATTCTTTCTTATTTTTCCAGAAGGGAATGTCGCGGCGCAGTTGCTCGTGGGCGGGATTGCTGCGCTTCAAAAATTGGCGCCGCCCGAGCTCCAGAATAATTTTCTGACTGCGATGCTCTTTTTCTTTAGGAGTATAAAAATAGGAAGCATACTGCCCGAGCATCCCCGAGCCGGTATGCATCAAAAATAAATACTGGTCTTTTTTGATCCCGAATTTTTGCGCCAAATCTTCGTCAATAATTTCCGACACTCTCATCAGGTCCAAAAAATGATTTCCGGCCGCACCCAGAATCCCGAGTCGCAACTGGGCGATGCGCAAGAATGTCTTGGGAATAGAACTCAAAATTTCTTTTTCGGTCGGCGTCTCATCGAAGAAGTTGCCGCTGTTGAACGTATGCTTGTTTTCATTCGAATCAATCCTGAATTTTTCCAAAATTGCTTTTGACCCGCGCCGGCAAACGTCCATGACCGTGTCGAAACCCACTCGCGCGCCAAAATAAGTCGTGGTCGGAATGACCTTTATCAACTCTTTAAATAATTTTTCAATTTGCGTTTCGCTTAAATCATCTGCGCCAAAAGAGGTCTTAAGAAGCCGCATTCCGCAATTGGGAGCCGTGTCCATAGTCTGGGGCAGAATGTATCTTCTCGTCGCAATAGCTGTTCCCGTCGGATTTTTTCGTCCTTTTTTGCTGTGGACGTCGGGAAGTACCGCGACGTGGTGAAAAATATGGCTGTCGCTCGCGATATCCACCAGCTCGTCAATTGTTTCCCCACCCGGCACCAGCTTGTTGGAGATGTGAAAAATAATCGGGACTTTCATCTTGCCAGTCGGTTCGATTATCCTTTTGTGAGTTGATAGGGATTTGATATTCATAGGCTCTCGTAAATATTTTCGTATTCCCGCACTATTTTCATTATATCAAAATTCTCCCGGACAAATTTCATTCCTTTCTCGCCCAGCTCTCGGCGCGCATCCCGATTATTATACAAATACATTATTTTTTCTTTCAGGGCCTGGCGATCTCCCGGTTCGATCAAAACGCTATTTTCATCATCAAGAAAGTATCGCAATCTATCCAAATTGGATGCAATCACCGGTTTTCCGCAGGCCATGGCTTCAACGATGACCAAAGGTATATCGAATTTTCCAGTCATCGTCCGGGCGGGGAAAATGGAGACGTCGCAGAGATTGAAAACATCCTCCATAACATAACTCCCGTCGTCGATGAAAGCCACTTTGTCCAACACTCCCGCTTCCTCAAATTTCTTTTTTACCTCTTCTTTTTTTTTGGCGTCTTTTTGATTTTTCACCCGCACCGCCAGATGCAATTTGAAATTTTTATTTTCCCTTGCCAGTTCTGAAAATACTGACACGATATCATCCATATCCCCGAGCCGCACGTACTCGCCGGTATAATTTATTACAAAATCTTTTTCGCTCACCTTGAACTTTCTTAAAAGCTCCGATTTTTTTGGAGCGGGGGAGAATAAATTTGTGTCAATCCCGGGATAAATTCTTTTTACATTTTTAAATCCCAGCTTTCTCAACTTTTCTCTGGCGTAATCGGAGTAAGTGATTATAAAATCAGCGTAAATTATTTCTTTTAACCTTTCCTCATCATATAAGTCATCCCGCAGAGTTGCGAGCGTCTGGATCGTCTTTATTTTCTTGTTTCTTAAACACAACTTCAGCGCAAAAACATTTAACCTTGTAGGAGTGAAAAAAGAATGGATAATATTGTAATCCTTCCCGCCTTTCAGCAAAAATTCTTTCATCAGAAAAATATATGCTCGGACTTTTTGCGCCCAACTCCACTTTGGAGACGAATATACATTATGGCAAACAATATCTTCCGTAGTGGTTAAACCGCTACGATTGTTCGAACAAGTCAAAAGGTGGATCTCGAAATTACTGGCATATTTTGCCAGCGTATACGCAAAATCTTTGGAACCTTCATCCCAGGGCGGGCAAATCGGCCTTGTCAAAAGCAATACGCGCTTCATTTGATAGTTTTATAAATCTTATACTCCGCCCCTTTATAACTGACAATTATAGTAATTCTCTCGTTATTTAACCTTTCGCCAATCACCGGTGAGATTTTTTGCGTTTGCCCGGCTTCGATTTCAACTTTGTCGTCAATCACTTTGTCATCGCCGACGTAAATTTTATAATCGTATTCCGTCTGGTTCCCCTCGTGATTTTCGATTGCAAAATCAAGCGAGCTATCGCCGGGATTTTCGAAATACACAACGCTCCACGATTTTTTGTAATCGTAATTGTGATTTTTAGCCTCGATAACAAACAAAATCGAAAAACTGACAAGCAGAAGTATTATAGTTGCGATGATAATGATTTTGGATGACATCTAATTTTTCTTAAATATCGAAATATAATCTGATCCGTAAACTTTTGAAAACTCCGGGTATTTTTCAAAACTATTCCCTTCAAACTGGGCGTTGAGCACGATATAATTCACGCCCGTTTCGGAAAAACACATCTTTCCTTGATCGCTTTCCGGCTCCGTTATCATATCCCGCGTGCAGGTTTCGCGGGGCTTGGTCGGATCAATATAACGCGACAAATTTCCCCGCGAGAGGGGATATTTGTAGTCCTTCATAAAAAAAAGCTTGTACCACGAATCGCCGTAGATATTCACGTGGTCTTTTAGAATGATATCTTTGTTCACGTCGAGCGTTCCGGCTAGATATTCGGCCGAATGAAAAGTCTCAAGCGCTTCCTGAAATTGCGGGCGAGCTTTGAAAGCTTCGGCGCTGTCGGCAAGGCCGTCCGTAATCACGAAAAAAAGTAGCCCAAATAGCAAAACCGAAGCGAAAAATCGCGAGGCTGTTTGCTGGAAAAAATCAAAATATTTCACCAGCGCGCAGGCGGAAAAGAGAGTGAACGGCAAAAAGAGATAGTTCCCGATCCGGTCACTGGGGATATTGACATAAAGCCAAGCCGGTTTATAAGCCATAGCGAATAAAACCGCAGCCCAGCCCAAAGCAAAAGAATAAGTGATCTCTCTGCGCTTGATATTTAAAAGAACCAACAGGAATCCCAAAGCCCCCAAAAGCAACCGCGCGCTCCCAAGGCTCGCTTCAATTTGGCTGAAATTAAGGCCGATCCGGGTTATTTTTGAGGGGGAACCGGTAGCCTGCTCGACAGCCGCCGGATTGAAATAAGAAGGAGTGAAAACAAACAGAAAATAGCAAATAGCAAACAGCAAAAATATAATCGGGACGGGCTTGAGAAAAATTTGCAGCCAATCTCCGATAATTCTGAACACCTGCCTGAAATTCAAAATTAGGTGCAGGGCAAGAATTGCCGCGACGGAAAACATCAAGATAAACGCACTTAAATGATGGGTATAAAGAAGTCCCACAAAGGCAAAAAGAAAAAGGCCGGCAAAAAGTTGATTTTTTTCCCGGAAAGCACGATAGAGAAAATAAAGCACGACGGGAATAAGCATGTTTCCCATTACATTCCCGATTACCCCGCCGCTCACATACTTTGCCTGCGGAGCGTTTATGGCATAAAGCACGCCCGCGACAAAAAAAGAAACGGCAATGATATTTTTGTTTTCAAATAACCGCGCCAGAAGAATAGCAATTGTGAAAATCCCAACGACATTGAAAAGAAGCAGGATGAGAGCGGGCATCGCCGACATTACGCTGATTCCACTCACAAGATTCATCGCCGCGAAAATAATGTGCTCTCCAATGATGAAATCCGGCATTCCATAGTCGGGAAGATGCCCCGAATCAATGATCGTCTGCACCCAATACATATGGTGACCAAGATCGGTCGAAGAAGGAAGAATGGTGTCGGACAGATAAGCTGTCCGAATGAAAACAGCCAGAGTGATGGAAAGTAAAATAAAAATCGTCTGCCAGAAAGAAAAATCAAAAAATTTTTCGGATGCGCTTTTTTTCTCTTTTTCCTCTTTTTCTTTCCTAAACCTAAACTGAAATACGGCAAAGCAGAGAAGATAAAAAATAAAGACCGAACCAATGAGAACCGGGCCTTTCAAAGGCACGCTTAACTTATTCAAAAGCAACACAATTAAATCAATTGAAATCAGGCTTAACGGAATAGCCAGAATTGACTTTTCGAAAAAAGAAATTTTCTCTCCGCCCGAGGCGGATTTCCAGCCAAAAAGCGCAAGTTGCAGAAAGAATCCCGGTAGAATGAGAAGGAAAGGGATGGCGAGGACAAATTTTAGGAGAGCGATAAGCATAAATTATCTCTGGGCAACTTCTTGAATCTCTTCTAAATACTTTTTTGCAATTTTTTCCCAACTATAATTCTCAATTGTGTACCGCCTGGCTTTTTCTCCAAACTTTTTTCGAAAGTCATCATCGGCCAATAGTTCGTTTATTGTTTTCAACCAGGCATCCGCGTTTCCGCTTTCCACCAAAAACCCGTTCTCGCCGTCCTTGATCGCGTCCTTAAGACCTTCAGTGTTCGCTACGACTACCGGCAACTTGCAAGTCGTCGCTTCAAGGACTGAAATGCCGAACCCTTCCATATCGCCCGGAACCCTTATGTTTGGCTGGATAAAAATATCGGCTGTGTTGAAACAAACATCTCTCGTCTCATCCGGCTGGTAGCCCAGAAGTTTTACCCGCCCGTCCAACTTTTTTTCTTCGACGGCTTTGGCGATATTTTTCCTGTCTGGGCCATCCCCAAGAACAACATAGATGATATTTTCATCAAGTCTCGGCATTACATTTCTCACAAACCACGCCACGCCTTTTCTTTTCGCCAATCTGCCGGCGGTAAGAAGGATTTTTTTGTCTTCCAGTTTCTCACCAGCGACTCGCTCGAGACCAGACCTTGAATAATTCCCGATATGTTTGTCTGGATCTACTCCGTTTGGTATAAAAACAAACTTCTCCTCCGGGATTCCTCTTTTCGTCCCTTGTTTAATAGTCTCATTTCCAACGGCGGTCAATTTATCCAGAGAAGGAATAAATTTTCCCACCCAGAGCCAGCGATAAAACCAGAAAGAATAAGTGATATCAAGGCCATGCAGAACACAAACTACCTTTTTTGTTCTTCCGTAAAATAATTTTACCAGATAGCCAACGATTGCCAAAACTCCATCTCCAAGAAGCAAAACATCGAACTGGCGGATTAAAAAAAGAGACCTTATCGAAACATAAGGCAGAAAAAACGGCAAGATTTTTTTTCCGTGCCGGTTGGCGACTATTCTCACATCAGCGATCTTTGACAAATGGCGCGCCAGCCCATAATTCTGATTTTCCATGCCGCCGACAACCGGAGGGTAAGCACGGGAAATAAACAAAATCCTTGTATTCGCTCTCATTCGCTTAGGATTCGTTCTTAATTCGCGAGTTTTTATACTTTTCTTTTCTCAAAAAATACATCTGATCTTCAGTCAGTTTCCGGTTCGTTTTGATCATATCGGCAATGAGCGCGAAAACAAGGAGTTGAATTCCAACCAGAAGCAAAACTCCGGCCAGCGCCAGCCAAGTCCGAAAGGGAGAAACTTTGAAATGGGAAAAATAGTAAATCGAAAAAGCAATCCCTATGGAAAAGGCTGTCGTGACGAGCACTATTCCCGGAACGCCGAAAAAAACAAGCGGCCGGGCATCACGAACGGTGCGCAAAATTATCATAAAGGACTGGAAAATAAACCGGCCGATTGATTTTACGACTTTCGACTCGCGGTCCTCGAAATAAGTTACTTCAACCGGGATCCATTTCACGACCAAATTCTTCGAAATGGCGTCGATAATCGTTTCCTGGGTATAGGTGAAGCGGTAGGCCAGATTGAGCCGCAGCATCGTCTCGCGCGAGAGCGCCCGAAAACCGCAAGTGAGATCGTCAATTCTATAGCGCAGGAACTTCCCAATGATATTCGCCGCGAGGCGATTGAGCCAGTTTTTTATCCGGGGCATATTTCTAGCCGACTTGATGCCGAAGCGGGAAGCCACCACCATATCTGCCTTTCCGGAAAGCACAAGCTCCGTGAATTTGGGAATATCACTCGGGGGAAATTGTCCGTCGGCGTCGATGTTCACGAAAACATCCGTTTTGTGCGAAAGAGCCGACTCGACGGCTGTGCGAAAAGCCGCGCCGACCCCCTGGTTGCGAATATGGCTAACAACGATATCCGCCCCGGCCTCTTTTGAAACCTCGGTTGTTTTGTCGCGCGAGCCGTCGTCCACAACTTGCACCAGCACTTCCCTGAATCCCTCGATATGCCGGGGAATCTTTTTTATCACTTCGCCGATGGTTTTTTCCTCGTTGTAGGCTGGGATATTGACAATTAAACGCATATATTTTGGAATTATGAATTTTACTGGATAAACTATAGCATATCAAACAAAAAAAATCGAGCCTGTGAGTCTTGTAAAATTTCGCTCGAGGAGCTATTATTTAAGCATGAGAATCGGCATAAACGCAAGTTTTTTGCGAAAGCCGGACACCGGAATCGGCCAAGTTACGCGCGGATTCGTTAATGAGCTCATAAAATCCCACTCGAGGAAAAACGAGTATTTTTTGTATCTGGAAAAAGATATCGACTTAAAAACGCCGAGAAACTTTCATAAGCGTATTTTCTCGCCCCTTTTTTACCGGCGGGACGATTTGCTCCGCAAAATATGGTGGGAGAAATTCCTGCTCCCGAGAAAAGTGAAAAAGGACCAGTGTGACATTTTTGTTTCCTTGTATCAGTGTCCGACAATTTTTCCGAAAAACATCAAACATAAGATGCTGGTTCACGATATGATCCCGAAAATCTTCCCGGAATATCTCGACAACTGGCGCAAAAAATTGTATTTTTTTCTCTCCAATCGAGCTATTCGGCAGACCAGCAAGATAATCACCATTTCTGAATGGTCAAAAAGAGACATTCACAAATACCTGAAGATTCCAAAAGAAAAAATAAAAGTGGCCTATCCCAGCGTTGGAGAGGAATTTTTTGAAAAATCAGCCGATAAAAAAGACAACGAGGTTTTGGAAAAATACGACATCTATGGCCGCTATATTTTCTACGTCGGCGGATTCGACTTTCGAAAAAACATTCCCGGTCTGCTCGAAGCCTACGCAAAACTGCTGGAGCGCCACGAAATCAACGATATAAATTTAGTGCTTGGCGGAGAGGATAAGTCCCGCTTCAGCCCGCTTTTCACGGATGTTAAAAAAGAAATAAAAAAACTGGGGCTCGAGGACAAAGCGAAGTTAATTGGATTCGTCGAGCAAAAAGACTTACCCTCTCTTTACCGCCAGTGCGAACTATTCGTTCTGCCGTCGCTTTATGAGGGATTCGGTTTGATGGCGCTGGAAGCAATGGCTTGCGGCGCGCCGACTGCTGTTTCAAAAACTTCTTCCCTGCCTGAAGTCGGCGGAGACGCGGTTTTATATTTCAATCCCCACGACACCGATGAAATGGCCCGCGTGATGGGAAAAATTATTCGCAACAGCAAGTTGAAACTGCGCCTCTCGGAGAAAGGAAAAGAAAGAGCCAGGAAATTCGAGTGGAAGAAATTTGTGAAAATTATTTTAAAATAATTTACATACTCACTAATAAAGTCTGCTTTCAGTATACTAGTATACTGAAAGTGGTTAATAGCTATGGAATTGAAAAATTTAATCAAAAAGGCTGTTGAAGTACGTGATAAATATGCCGAACTGGAAATGAAAAAGTACGGCAAAAAATGGACGAACGCGCAAATAGCACAAGGATTTATTGGGGATGTAGGAGATTTAATGAAGCTAGTAATGGCAAAAGAAGGAATTCGAAAAATAGAAAATGCAGATGAAAAATTAGCACACGAGCTGGCCGATTGCCTTTATAGCATTTTTGTGCTGGCTGACAAGTATAATATTGATTTAGAGAAAGAATTTCTTAAAACAATGGATGAATTAAAAACAAAGATATCGAAAAGTGATGGTTAATTTCGAGAACATAGTAAAAAACATAAAAAATATTACCAAGCGAGAACTTGTTCTTTTATGGATTTTTTCGTTGCTTGTTGGTCTTGCCCTAGTTGCTCTCCAAAACAAAAACAAGTTCCCGCTTGGGAAAGGGGATTTTGTGTTTCTCGCGATTATTGCTCTTTGCGTCGCGCTTTATCGCCCCCGCTGGATATTTTTTCTTTTCGTCTCATTCGTGCCGCTGGAAAATATAATCCTGGCCAGCGGTTTCCTGCCGATTCAGCTCCGGCCATACCAGTTTTTGGGAGCCGTTCTGATTCTTGCAGTTGCGATTTTATACATCTTTAAAAAACTGAAATTTAAATTCTTGAAACCGACTTGGATCGACTGGTTCCTGTTTTCACTCGTGCCGTTTAGCTTTTTGGCTCTGCTAAACTCGCCTAATAAATCTATAACCCTCAAACAAAGTCTGATTTTATTTTCATTTATTGCGCTGTACTATCTTGCTCGCAATTTTATTCGAATCAAGAATGATTTGGTGAAAACTGCTTTCTTTTTTACCGGTTCATTTCTGATAGTCGCAACTTACGGCTTTTATCAAGTCTTTGCCGATAAATTCAACGCCCGGTCTTTCGAAGTAATGTTTGGGCGGCCGAATTCGACTTTTGCCGAACCGGACTGGCTGGGAATTTTTTTGTGCTTCGCTTTAGCAGTCTTTTTGACACTGATAATTCATTTTACGAACAGCAGAGAAAAAACATTCTTTCCCAAAAAATATATCCTCACGATTCTGGACATACTTGCCCTCTTAGATATTATTCTCATTATTCTCACTCTCTCGCGCTCAGCCTGGATTGGCACGGCAGTAATTATTATTCTTTATCTGCTCTACAATTTATACAAAAAAGAAAGGGGGGGAATAATTCTAACTCTCCAAAAATTTGCAAGGGAATTGGTGATAATCTCGCTGATACTACTTGCATCTCTCGCCGCGATTCGTTTTGGCAAACTCTCCAAATTTGATATCTTTGACCGAATTCGTTCAACTGCCACCAGCGAGCAAAAAATCACCATTGCTTGCGAAAACAATTTAAATATACCGCGGATTGTCTCTAGTGCCGACGAGTTGGCAAAATACAATTGTCGCCACATCAATCTCGAAGAAATCAATTATTACAAGTCGCAGGGGAAAATCGTCACTGAAATTTACCGCAAAGATCCTAATGTGATGACCCGAAGCGCGATTTATCGAGAAAGTTGGAATATCATCAAGGCGCATCCGATTCTCGGCGTCGGATTTGGAACGATCACACAAAATTTGGGAACTGACCAGCGGGGAGCGGGACTCAATGAGAGTAATATATTCCTGCAGGTCTGGGCGGGAAGCGGGATTTTGGGATTAATTGCCTTTGCTGCGGTTATTGGATATTTATTTATGCATTCATTTAGAAAACTCTCACCGGTTTGCCCGCCTCGCCATAGCTTCAGCGAGGCGAGCCCGCTGGAAAGATGGCTGGACTGTCCCGTCGTAAAAGATGAATTTGAAAAAACACTGGCTGTTTTTTCAGTTTTGGGAATCTCAGCCTTGATAATCCCTAACCTCTTTAATGCGGGACTGTTAATGGCACTACTTTGGTTTGGATTAGCAATAACTGTTGGTATAAACGAATTAGAAAAATAAATTTCGTATACTCGTACATAATTCGTAGTTTATAGAGACTTCATGAAGATCGGCATCGACATTCGACTGATCGGCAAAAAGCGCACCGGCGATGAGGTATATTTTTTCAATCTGGTGAAAAATCTGTCAGAGCTTGATCGTAGAGGTTTAATCTCTACGGAGAATAAATACTTTCTTTTCACCGATCGCAATCCGGGAAAAGACGGGGAGCTGAAAAAAGAAATTGAGAATCTTGGGCTGGGAGATAATTTCAAAATTGTTTTTATTGATTCGCCCAATCGTTTTTGGTGGAACTTCCGGGCACTGCCAAATTATCTCAAAAAAAATCCGGTGGATGTTTTCCATACTCAATACATCGCCCCCTTCCACCTGCCAAAAGATATAAAACTGGTTCTTACTATTCACGACATTTCTTTTAATTTCTTTCCCCAGTATATCAAAAAATCAGATTTGTTTTTCTTGAAAACTCTTCTGCCGCGAAGCATCCGGCGAGCGGATAAAATCATTACAGTTTCCGAAAGCGAGAGGAAAAACATCATTGAGTTTTATAAACTCCCGCTGGAAAAAGTTGATTTCACATACAACGGGGTTGATTTTGAAAGGTTCAGCCAAAAATTTTCAGACGAAGAAATAAAAAAAATAAATACCAGATACCAGATACCAGATACCAGATACATTCTCTATATTGGCACTCTCCAGCCCCGCAAAAACATTCCGATTGCAATCGAAGCCATAAAAGATTTGGATCTTAAACTAATTCTCGTCGGGAATCGGAACGCTTACAACTTCGACAGAAGAATTGATGAAACTATTGAAAGATATAATTTGCAGAAAAAAATAATTTTTCCCGGCTGGATTGACGAGGAAGACAAACCAGCCTTACTGCGAATGGCTAGCTGCTTTGTTTTTCCCTCGCTCTACGAAGGATTTGGGATTCCGATTATCGAAGCGATGGCCGCTGGAACACCAGTCGTTTGCTCCGATATTCCCGCGCTTCGGGAGATAGGCGAAGGCGCGGCGCTGTTCTGCAACCCGAAAAACAGCCGGGAATTCTCCGAAAACATCCGCAAAATCCTGACTGATGAAAATCTGCAAAGCAACTTAATCAAAAAAGGCAAAGAAACCGCCCGAAAATACTCCTGGCGAAAGGCAGCCGAGAAAACCCTGCAAATCTACAAAAGCTTGTAATTTGGAGGGAAATGATATAGTTTATAAAAGGAGTAGGAGGACTCTGTTTTTAATATCTCTCCAGCCCTTTAAAAATCCTAGAGAAAGGAAAATCCTATGAACCGGGATGAAGATCTTCAAGATCTTGTCCCTTTCATGGGACAAGAAGATGAAGGGTTGCTTACTGAAGAGTCGATTCATTTTGAGGAACAATTGCCGGCCGAATCTGATATTGAGGATGAGGATAGAGAAAGGGGAGAACTCGATTCGCTCTCATTTCACATGAAGACTGATCGGCATAAGCGTTATTACGGTCTTTCCGATCCAGAGCCGGAAAAACACGGCGTTGATGCTCCAAGTCAAAAAGTGGATGACTCGGTCCGTTTGTATTTCAAGGAAATGGGAGCGGTTCCTCTTCTCACCCGCGATGAGGAAATTGAAATTGCCAAGCGGATTGAGGCAGGGGAAAAAGAGGTACTCACTTCCATCCTGGAAATTCCGTACGGCCTGGAAATAATTCTGGAAGTGGTTAAAGAGCTGGAACAAAGAATGACGCACGGTGAGGGGGAATTAAAAACTGAAGAAGCAATCGACGAATTCGGCGAAGGAGATCCGAGTTTTAACGCAACGGCTCATAAATCCAGGATTATTAGTATCATCGGCAAGTTGCACCGAAAGGAAAAAAGCATCCGTCAACTGGAAGCGAATCTAGCCTCCATTCCTCTGAACAGCAATGAGCGCGGCCAAATTAAAAAAGAGATTATCGCATCTCGCCGTCGGCTGGCCGATCACCTTAATGAACTGCGTCTTGAACGCCACTATCTGGAACTAATCGCGGACGATATGCGAATAATCGCGGACGAAGCCCGCAAACTCATCCGCGAGAAAGAGGGGATATTGGCCAGTTATGGAATTTCCGCCTCCCGGTTGAAAACAATCCTTCAGGAAGTTAAAGAGGGAACATTAGTTCCTCCCCTTGATGGTTTGATGCCGGAACGGCTGGAGGAACTGAAGAACTTACGGAATCGTATCCGGAATAAATTGCAAAGATACCGGCAAATTACCGGTTTACCAATCCGCCGTTTTCTGACCGTTATCGAAAAATTGGAAAAGGGCGACTACCAAGCCTTTAAGGCCAAGCGGGAAATGGTAGAAGCTAACCTCCGGCTGGTGGTGAGTATCGCCAAAAAATACACCAACCGGGGACTGCAGTTTCTGGATCTAATTCAGGAAGGAAACATCGGGCTCATGAAAGCCGTGGAGAAATTCGAATACGAACGCGGCTATAAGTTCTCTACCTATGCCACCTGGTGGATCCGCCAAGCCATCACGCGCGCGATTGCCGACCAGGCTCGAACCATCCGCATTCCTGTCCACATGATCGAGACCATCAACAAACTCATCCGTACGTCGCGGTACCTCGTCCAGGAGCTCGGGCGCGAACCCACTCCGGATGAAATCGCGGAAAAGATGGAGTTTTCCCTGGAAAGGGTGCGCAAGATTCTGAAAATCGCCAAGGAGCCCCTTTCCTTGGAAACGCCGATTGGGGAGGAAGAGGATTCCCATCTTGGCGATTTCATCAAGGACGAGAAAATCCCGAATCCTTTTGAAGTTGTGGGACGGACGGAACTAAGCGAAAAAACCGATAAATTGCTAGCTACCCTCACCTCCCGAGAAGAAAAGGTTTTAAGGAAAAGGTTTGGCATCGGTGAAGGACGCGATTACACTCTCGAGGAGGTGGGACGGGAGTTTGAGGTAACCCGGGAGCGCATCCGCCAGATCGAAGCCAAAGCCCTACGCAGGCTTCGTCACCCGTCTCGCTCCGACAGACTCAAGTCCTTTATTGGAGAAGACACGCCAACCGGTGGAAAAACCGAGAAGAAAGGGCGTGTCTCCAAAAACTCACATATATCAAAACCTTCCGGTCTCAATATTGTTTTCAACCCGGATCATTAGACATCGGTGAAAATGGAAGATACTACCACTTTCCCTCATAGACAACAAGCTGACCAACGTCCGCCCGCAACGCGTCCGCCGAGCTGTTTCCCGAGCTACTTCCCGCCTGCCAGGAGCAGGAAAAATGTGCCGGAAGAGGTCGCGCCCGAGTTTGTCGATGTCGAGATAATTCGTCCCGAATCTGCCGAACAAACGGATGATGTCTCGCACGACGCGAAGAAAAAATCTGCTCCGCCTCAGAAATCTTTACCTGACTTCTGGCTGGAAACACTGCCGCTGTTCAGCGGCGTACAAGTGCGTTTTCAAGATCTCATGGCGGCTGACCATGACCCCCTTAAAAGTACTCTGCTTAAACCAGCAACTGCGGAACGTTCTCTGTTTTCCGGGATCGACTGGGAAATAACCAGACTGTCTCTGTTTGAGCACTTGGACGAGATTCCGGCCATAACTATCCCATTTCAAACAAGACAGCTTGTGGTCTTCACGGACAGAAAAAAATTAATCCTTGATCCCGAGCTTGCCAAAGCCGTTCAGCTTAGCTGGGACAAAAAAAGCCTAAAAAAGAACGGCATTGAGCCGGCAATTATCGAGATTGTCAGATACTTGAGGGTGTCCGACATGACAATATTGGTAATGCTCGGCGTGAAGAAGCTCAGGATGAGCACGGTGGCTAATTATCTCAACACAACGCCAGCCGTCCTCGTCTCAAGTGTGGAGGAATTAACTCAAAAAATAAATAGCCTGTATGATTCAGGCTAGCCGCGCCCGGTGGGTCTCCCGCCGGGCGCGTATTCTTTTACAAATTATTATTTGCATTGCCACAATTTTATTTTTATATTATACTCTCAAAAGATGCTGAAAGGCTGGCTATTTTTATTTTGAAATCAGGCCAACTAATTCATAACATCAGCAACAAAATACTATGGGAATTTTTGGAGCAAACTACGAAGAAAAAAGCGTGAGGCCCAGAAAAAAAAGATTTTGGAGAAAAAGGTGGTTCAAGATCCTGGCGGTGATAATTTTGCTCGTTGTTTTGAGCGGGGGGTGGCTGATGTACAAAACCGGCGCCACCTTGAGCAAAATCTCAACTAAAGACGGGTTTCTGAAATCGCTTTGGAAATCAATTCCGGGAGTCGGACCCGATGAACTTCAAGGGGAAAAAGAAGGACAAATTAATGTTCTCCTTTTGGGGATGCGTGGGAACAATATGCCCGGCGGTGGACTCCTCGCCGACACTATTATGGTCGTAATGGCCCGGCCGCAGGAAAACAAAGTGGCTCTTCTTTCCGTTCCACGCGACCTTTGGGTGAAACATCCGGACAGCTCCGCGCAAAGCAAAATAAACTCCATTCACGCTCTTTATGAAGAAAAGGGCGAAGGAAAGGGAATGGAGGCTATGAAGCAGGTTGTCAGCGAGATTACCAGTCTTCCCATTCACTACGCCGTCCGGATTGATTTTATCGGCTTCAAGGAGCTTGTTGACACCGTGGGAGGAGTTGATATCTACCTCGACCAGCCTTTTTCCGAGCCGACCCAGTTTGAGGGTGAAAACGCGCTCAACTTCTCCCTCCCGACCGGCAGAAATCACATTGACGGGCAAAAGGCTCTGTTTTTCGTCCGAGCCCGCTACGCCTCGTCTGATTTCGAGCGGGCCAAAAGGCAGCAGCAGGTCCTGCTTGCCCTCAAAGACAAACTTTTGAGTCTGGGAACATTGGCCGATTTTGGGAAGGTAAACAATATTCTAAACGTGCTGGGAGAAGACGTCCGCACCGATATGGACATTTCAGAGATGAAAAATTTCTTTGAATTGGCGAACAAAACCCAAAATCCTCAAATCAAACAGAAAGTCCTCGACACTTCGGAAGAAGGACTGCTTTATTCAACCAAAGCCGACACGCCGGAAGGAAAAACATATGTCCTGCTCCCGACAGGCGGGAACTATGACAAAATCCGTGAAGCCGTGAAAAATGTTTTCCGCTAAAAGAAACGGAGAGTTAGCAGTGAGTGATGAGAAATGAAAAAAGAGCTGTCAATCATTGTTACGAGCTATAAAAACCCATCGGTTCTTCGACTTTGCCTCGAATCACTCCAAAAAAACATCCTTCGCGAAAATTATGAGATCCTGGTTCTTGACAGCGCCACTGAAGAAGACACGGAAATGATGATGCGGGAGGATTTTCCCAAGATAAAATTTTTCTCCCACCAAAAGAATCTCGGTTTTGCAAAACTGGTGAACAACGGGCTCAAATATACCTCCGGAAAATTCATTCTCATCCTGAACGCCGACATAATCATCGAAAAAAAATCCGTCGATATTCTACTTCAGGAATTTGAAAAAAATTCTCATCTCGGCGTGATCGGGCCGAAACTCCTCAACTTTGACGGAAAGACTCAGCCCTCCTGTTTCCGATTTTACACTCTGCCGACAATCATTTATCGCCGAACCTTCTTGGGAAAATTTGCTTTCGCAAAAAGAAAGATCGACAGATTTCTGTACAAAGACAAAGACCTTAACAAGCCGCAGGAAGTTGACTGGCTGATGGGATCCGCCATAATGACAACCCGAAGAGCCGTCGCCAACGTCGGGCAAATGGAGGAAAATTTCGGATTTATGTATTTCGAAGACGTTGATTGGTGCCGAAGGTTTTGGGAAAAAGGATACAAAGTCATATATTATCCCCATGCGAAAATGTTCCATTATCACGGAAAGGGATCGGCCAGCACCAGCACTTTCAGGGCGATACTTTTCAACAAACTGACTAGGGAGCATATCAAAAGCGCCGCGAAATATTTTTGGAAATATCTGGGGAAACCAAATCCTCATAGGGAATAATGCCAATCTACAAATAAATGCGAATCAGCGAATTGCAAATCTACGAATTATGAATGTAAAAATCAACAATAACAAATCTGGTAAGTTTCGTCGGCATTTTAAAGTTTTTATAGTCGTCATCCTCATCTGTCTCAGTTTTTTTGGCGGAGTTTTTTACGCCGAGTACAAATCTTCCCGGGCCAGTAAGTCCACCGTTTTGGAAAATATTCTCGTAAAAAGCCACGAAAAAAAACAGCCGGAGAACGTGGATTTCAGTCTCTTTTGGGAAGCTTGGAATCTCATGAATGAAAAATACGTCGACAAAAGCAAGTTGGACCAGACAAAAATGATTTATGGGGCAATCTCGGGCATGATAAAGGCAGTGGGTGATCCCTTTTCCGGATTTATGAACCCGGAGGAGACCGAGGCCTTTTCGCAGGATATGGGAGGAACTTTCGACGGAATCGGCGTGGAGATCGGGATGAAAAACGAAATCTTGACCGTCATCGCGCCCCTGGAAGGAACCCCGGCTGACCGAGCCGGGCTTAAAGCCGGAGACAAAATCCTCAAAATTGGGGATGAGCTCACAACCGATATGACTATTGATCAGGCCGTTGCCAAAATCCGCGGCTCCAAAGGAACCGAAGTGACCCTAACCGTTCTTCGAAACGGCGACAACAACCCCAAGGAAATCAAAATAATGAGAGACACCATAAACGTAAAGAGTGTAAAGCTCGAAACGAAAAACGAGGGAATTGCCGTGGTGAAAATTTCAAAATTCGGCGATGACACAACCTCGGAACTCGCAAAAGTTGCTACTCAAATCATTAGCCAAAAAGACAAAGGAATTATCCTGGACCTTCGCAACAATCCCGGAGGCTATCTTGAGTCAGCCATTGATGTTTCTTCAAAATTCATTTCCCAGGGAAAAGTAATTGTTTCTGAAGAATCCAGCGACGGAAGCAAGAAAAATTATGAGGCGCGGGGAGGAAGCATCCTTTCCGGCTTGCCGGTCGTCGTTTTGGTGAACGGTGGAAGCGCCAGCGCTTCAGAAATCGCCGCCGGGGCCCTTCGGGATGATCTGGACGCACCGCTCGTCGGAAAAAAAACTTTCGGCAAGGGCTCTGTCCAAGAACTGGAAAAGCTGTCGGGCGGTTCGAGCCTGCGCATAACCATTGCTCGCTGGCTCACTCCGAACGGGGATTATATAATGGAAAAAGGAATTGACCCAACCGTTGACGTTGACCTCACAGATGACGATTACAACAACGATCGCGATCCCCAAATGGACAAAGCCTTAGAGATACTAGAGGAAAAAATAAACCCCGTACCAAAAAATTAAAAAACTGCACTATTTATTCTCGCTTGGATATTATTTTTGGCACGGGGTAAAATAGTTGCCGGCATAATATTTTTTCGCTATAATTATTCCAGAGCAGGGAAAAACAAATTCATGAAAGTCATTTTATTGCAAGACGTTGAAAATCTTGGCAAGGAGGGAGAAATAAAAGAAGTCGCTGACGGATTCGCGAGGAATTTTTTGTTGCCTAAGAAAATGGCCGAGCCGGCAACGGAAGAAGCTGTGAAAAAGACCGAGGGAAAACTTCAAAAAAAAGAAGAGGAGGCCAAAACGGAGCTTGAGGAAGCCCAAAAACTGGCCGAACAGCTCGAAGGAAGGGAGCTATACATAAAAGTCAAGGAAAAAGAAGGCGCACTCTTTGGTTCCGTCAATGAGAAAATCATCGCAAAAGTTCTCAAAGATGAGGGCCTTGACATCAATCCGGAAAACGTGAAGCTGGTTGAGCCGATCAAGGAAATGGGTGAATACGACGTCCAGATTGACCTGGATCACGGACTGGAAGCCAATATACGGATAATTCTAGTCAGTGAAGAGGAAAAATAACCCGGTTATTTTTGTATATTAATAATTCCAAATAGGGGTGACTTATCACCCTTATTTTCTTTAAAAAAACACGAATAGAACGAATATCAACACGAAAAAAACGAAAAGCTTTGTTGTATTCGTTTAGTATTCGTTAAGTTTGTGTTTACGCATATGCGACCGAAATACATCTTTGTCGTCGGGGGCGTGATGAGCGGCGTGGGAAAAGGAACCACTACTGCCTCAATCGGAAAAATTTTGCAGTCGAAAGGTTTTCGCGTGACGGCAATGAAAATTGATCCTTATCTTAACGTTGATGCCGGAACAATGAATCCGACCGAGCACGGGGAGGTTTTTGTGCTGGACGACGGGATGGAAACTGATCAGGATATGGGTCACTACGAGCGCTTTATGAATCTGACACTCTCAAGCGCCAACTACATGACCAACGGGATGGTTTATAAATCCATCATCGACCGCGAGCGCTCGATGGGCTACGGCGGTCGCTGTGTGGATGTTGTCCCGGACGTACCCAAAGAGATTATCCGCAGGATAAAAACCGCCCAGCAAAGAGCAAAAGCCGAGATAATGATGGTCGAAATCGGCGGAACGCTGGGAGAGTATCAGGGTCTTCTTTTTCTTGAAGCCGGCCGGATGCTCCGTCTGCAAAACCGCGGCGACGTGCTTTTTGTCCTCGTGAGTTATCTGCCGGTCCCATCCAAAATCGGAGAAATGAAGACTAAGCCGACCCAGTATGCGGTGCGGTCTTTGAACGCCGCCGGAATCCAGCCGGACATAATCGTTGCCCGATCCGAACTCCCGCTCGACAAGAAAAGAAAAGAAAAGATAGCCGACCACTGCAACTTGCGCGAAGAGGACGTTATCAGCGCGCCGGATATCGAATCCGTCTATGAAGTGCCGGTCAATTTTGAAAAAGACGAATTAAGTAAAATCATCCTCAAAAAATTGGGGCTGCGGGCCAAGAAAAAGGACATGCGAGAATGGCAAAAATTGGTTCGAAACATCCGCCAATCCCAAAAGCCGCTTCGCATCGGAATAGTCGGAAAATATTTTGGAACAGGCGATTTTGTCCTTTCGGACGCCTATATTTCCGTCATTGAGGCTATAAAACACGCTTGCTATTCTTTCAAGCGGAAACCAATCATTGATTGGCTGAATTCCGAAGAATATGAAAAAAATCCCCGGAAAATCGCTGAGCTGAAAAAATACGCGGGAATAATTGTTCCCGGCGGATTCGGGGAGCGGGGAGTGGAAGGAAAGATTAAAGCAATAGAATTCTGCCAGAAAAATAAAATTCCGTATTTTGGGCTTTGCTATGGAATGCAGTTGATGGTCGTCGAATACGCACGCAATGTCCTCAGTATGAAAGGTGCCAACACAACCGAGATTAACAGAAACACAAAGTTTCCGGTGATCGATATTATGCCCGGGCAAAAAAAGAATCTGGCTGACAAAAATTACGGGGCGACAATGCGGCTCGGAGCCTACCCGGCAGCCCTTAAGAAAAATACCATCGCTTTTCAGGCCTACAAATCGCGAAATATCTGCGAGCGCCACCGCCACCGCTGGGAAGTGAATCCCGAATACATCGAAAAATTAGAAAAAGCCGGATTAATATTTTCTGGCATCTCTCCTGACGGCCGCCTGATGGAAATCGCCGAACTCCCAAAAAAAATTCACCCATTTTTTCTGGGCACCCAATTCCATCCGGAGTTCAAATCCTCACCCCTCTATCCCCATCCTTTATTCAAAGAATTTGTTAAAAGCGCGATAAATAAAAAGCCGTAGTGGTTCGACCGCTACGGCATAATCCCCACTTCCTTGCTGCTCTCATTACAGAAAATTTTCCCTGAAAGCTTTGTAAATCCTGCTGAAATCAGCGTAGGAAAACTGGTGGTTGAGTTCTTGCATAATAAGTCCGCCATGCCAGTGCCACACGGTGAGCCAGCAGCCTCTACCATTAATGAGATCGGGATTCTCGATACCGCCAAGAAAGTTAGTAACGCATTTCAGGGTTCCCTTGACAGTTTCGGCATCTCCCGGACAGAAATGGTAGGTTGCTTTTTGCAAAATAACAGGTTCTTTCCTAGCACTCACAACTTCTGGATGAATGCCAAAGGTCACCTCCAGGCTTCCATTGAGTTCCCTTGCGGGCCACTCACCCTTACAGCCCGGTTTATCACAAGTACAATAAGGGACTTTCTTCGTACCCATTTGCCCATCCTCCTATTCCATCTGAAATGTATTATTGTAATTGTAAATATAATTACTCCACACTCACGAATTGAGCGCGGTATAGTTTTCCGGTAAACCTCCTGATTTTTTTTGCAGAAAACTTCACAATTCCATCCGCCAGGGCAAAAAGGGTATCATCCGAACTACGAGCGACATTCTTTCCTACCCGGAATTTTGTTCCGCGCTGGCGGATGATGATGTTGCCGGCAGAAACCTTCTCCCCGCCGAACTTCTTGACGCCGAGACGCTTAGAGATCGAATCTCTCCCTAATTGTGTTGAGCCACCGGCTTTACGATGAGCCATAAAATTAGTTCAAAGTTAAAAGTGAAAAGTTAAAAGTTTTGGAATTGACTATAAAATGATAGCAAAATACTTGTATTATGTCAACGTTTGATAAGTTTGAGGTTGAGGTAGACGATAATGAAAAAGGCTTGCATAAGCTGAATTTGGAATATAAGGAGGTACCGCAAAAGAAAAAGTTGAAAGACCATTGGGAGAAATATGGAGATAAAATTATTCTGGCAATTGGTATCATTCTGATTGCAGGAATTGCATTTCAAGCCGGGTTCTTAAAGGGCCAGAAGAATCAGAAAGATCCGGTGGTAATCAACCAACCAGACTGCCCGCCTAGTCTCGGCGAGGCTGGCGCGCCTTGTCCGAAAGGTGAAGGAAATAGCGCTAGCGCAAGCAATCGAGACAAGCCCGGCACCCAACAGCCCAATACCGAAAACCAAAAATGCGCCTATGTCGCCAGCAAAAATTCCGACAAATATCATCTCCCGACCTGCCAATTCGCCCAAAAAATAAAACCGGAAAACAAAGTCTGTTTTTCATCAAAAGAGGAAGCGGAAAGCCGGGGATACCAGCCAGCTAAGTGCTGTATCAAGTGAAATTATAATAAATCAATAGATCATTTCATTAAAAATGCTATAGCATAATTAATGAAATGAATCCCGTATTTATTTTTCGAGCCTTTTTTGGAACAAGTGCTCGCTTTTTTTGTGCTTGCGGTAGCGGATGATGAGAAGAATCAATCCCGTATAGACAAGAAAGGCAATGGCTCCGGCGACGATTATAAATCCGCAAAAAAGAGGGAGGGTAAAATCAAAGAAAGTTAGTTTACTGAAGATCAATTTCCAAAACCCTTTGCCTGCGTTTGAGTATCTTTCGACAAGCTCGGCATAGTTTTTTCCAAAGACAAGCGCTCCTATCCAGGCAGCCAGCGGCAAAACCAAAAAAGTGGACCACATATTGACCGCCACGACCCCAATCGTCGCCGCCAGGCGATTGAAATGAAGGAATGTTGAAACAATAAGAGTTGCGGCCAACCCCTCGCCTGGCGCGATGCCGAAAAACACCCCCAGCGCCGCCCCGGCGGCGATTTTGTGGGGAGTATCATTAATTAGAAAAAACCTTCTCAAAAACTTTTTAACTCTCTCTTTCAAATAATTCACGATAAAAATTTTCATTGCTAAATATTGCTATAGCAAAAATTAGCAACGTTATGATTTTTTCACCACTAAACTTTTTGATGTTTTATCAACTTCCCTTGCTTTCTCTATTTCTTTTCGAATTTCGTAAGGTAAAATGCCGAGGGTATTTTTTAGGGCGATTCCGTCAACTTTGAGGACTTCTTCCCATTTGTCCAGCGGTTCCAAAATCGCGCGCAATTTTTCTTTGTCGTACTTATACGCCTTTCTAAGAATCCGTAGAATTCTTCCTTGATCGGAAAAAACTTGCTCAATCGCGTTGCTGTCCATATACTGGCTGATAATTTCCTGCAACTGCATAACCCGGTCTACTTTTAAGCCAATCTCGCCCTTGAGACTGATATATTCGTCAATATATTTCTTGATTTCATCTTCTTTAATTTCCTTTTTTCTGAATTTGTGCTTCCACATCGGACAAAGATTCTGGTATCCGCACCAGTCGCACAGCCCCGAAATTACCGGGTCAAATTTCGATTTTTGGATTGCCTCAACCAGGTCAGTTATTAGCTGCTCACTTTGCCTGATTTGCTCCAGTGATCTTCGCGACGACAATTTCACCCCGTGCTTGAGATAATAGAGAGAAACTTTTATCTTGTCGAGGTTCTAAATTTCTTTTGGATAACGCTTCAAAAAGAAATTGAGAACCTCGACAAGATAAAAGTTTCTC
>Ga0233422_10000071_pt1 | contig 57149 bp, 53 predicted proteins | sample Watercolumn_Mata_2_FD_182724 | JGI IMG/M metagenome (GOLD analysis project Ga0233422, IMG submission 182724) | Freshwater microbial communities from Lake Matano, South Sulawesi, Indonesia - Watercolumn_Matano_2014_110_MG | ecosystem: Environmental > Aquatic > Freshwater > Lake | place...
TCTTTTCTTAAAAAACGTCTAGTACTTTTCTTATCTTTTTGATTAAAAATTTTGTTGTTCATTTTTATCTCCCACCACCCCGCCCCGACATTATGTCGGGACACCCCTCCTCGGGCAGGAGGGGATGGCTTTCGTGTATTTTTTATAAAACATAAATCACTAAAAACAAGGCCAGAAAAAAAACCTGGAGCGGCACCCATTGGTACCAGGGCAAAAAATAATCAGTGGTGATAATTTCATGTATCCAATTATTAAGACGGTGGAAAAAAGAAAAAATTTTGCACCGCGGACAAAGGTAATCAAAACCAAATAGAAAATCAAGCAGGACCGCACCGCTCACCGCCCAAAAAGTGGGCCAGTTCAAAATCAGTTTTTGCTGGGAAAAAAGAATGGCCGCGATCACAATCATGATGGGCGCTTCCACAAAGACAACCGTAAAGAAGAATTTAAAAATTTTATTAGCGCGCCATTTTTTCCATTCCAGCGCGTCATGTGGAATTATATCCAAAATTAAATGTGAAATAAAACCGGCTAAAAAAGCCAGTAAAGAATTATCAAGATATTTGCCCAGCACGAGTCCGCTGGCAGCATGGACGGTAAGGAACATAAAACTTATAAAATTCAAAACCCAGACAACAGAACACAAAATATGAGTTATTAATTATTCCATTTTTGAGTTTTGTTAATTGAGTTTTGAGTTTTTAGTTGATAAGAAAATTATAGCATAAAAATTGTTTAAATAAAAACTGGCTTAAAAAGAGGAAGCCTCGTCTGAAATGATCAGGCGAGGCTTGATAGAGGATGTAAGAGGTAGGATTATGAAGTGGAATTTTTTTTGAGAATTCCCCAGGCAAGGCAGGCGCCGCCAGCTATTGGTAAAATATCCAATAGCCAAGCGTTATTACCAATGTCTTTGGGGTCGGCGTGTGGGGTGTATTTGCCGAGCACAATCATATAGAGTCCGGCAATAATCAACATCCGCCACCGCCAACTTGGTTTTCGAACCCAAATAATTGGGCCGAAAACCAGGCCGGTAATAAATGAAACAAAAATAAGGCAATCCATCTTTTCCCCCTAAGTTTGTGATGGTAAGGTTATTATAGCAAAGATAAAAAAATTTGTCAAGGGATGAATGTGGAAATAAAAAACCGCCTCAAAAGAGTCGATTTTTTGGTTGCGGAGGTCCCGATGTGTATCGGGACGACCTGTTACAGTTGAATCAAAAAACTCTCTAGATTAATAGAGAATTTTTTGGTTGCGGGGGTCCCGATGTGTATCGGGACGACCTGTTACAGTTGAATCAAAAAACTCTCTAGATTAATAGAGAATTTTTTGGTTGCGGGGGCCGGATTTGAACCGGCGACCTGCGGGTTATGGGCCCGCCGAGCTGCCAGACTGCTCTACCCCGCGATATTTAATTGGTAGCTGGGGAGAGGATCGAACTCTCGACCTTAGCGTTATGAGTGCTACGCTCTAACCAACTGAGCTACCCAGCCAAAATAAAATTTTTAAATTTTAATTTTTTTCTCTTCAGACACAATATATTAGGTTCATAATAAATCCATCTTAATAATTTTAAAGATTCTTTTTTGCCAAATTTTAGCACCCACATACTTGTATTTTGATAGCTTCTTTTAGCTTTTTCTTCACACAAGTGTCCTTTTATATCAAGAAGTTTAATTATTGTCTCTCGTATCCATTTTATGTGAGTTTTGCTGGCCGAATAGAACCTGGTGGTCAAACGGGTGTAAATATACTTTGATTTTTTGAAAGTATTCCATTTGTCTTGGTAGACAGTTATGCAGCCATCACCGTCTAAGTGGCCTCTCAAAAAATCTTTAAAATATTGATGAGGAATTTTTAGTTTTCCAATTTTATAAGTCTTGTTAGGGAAAAGCCCGATTTTTATTAATCGCAGAAACAGTCTTTTATCGCTAAATTGTATTCGATAGCATGGTTTTTGAGCCCAGCTATCATTTTTTGTTTTAGCTATATTTGTCTTTAAGGCAAGACACCTCTTAAAATTTTTCAATAATTCTATGTCCGATGATCTGAAAGTTATATGCCGCCCATCTTTACTTAAATTACCATCAGTAGTCAAAAGGCCGATGGCATAAGCTAAATCTGAGCTCCATTTTTGTTCTTTTTGTTTTTTCATTTTATGGTGCCGAAGGAGGGAGTCCAACCCTCATGGACGTGAGTCCACACGATTTTGAGTCGTGCGTGTCTAGCAGTTCCACCACTTCGGCGAACTTTTATTATTATATATCAAATAAAAACTTTCGTCAAACCATTTTTTCTGATATAATAAAATTGTATGTCCCGCATCATTTCCGTAGTAAATCAAAAAGGCGGAGTGGGCAAAACCACGACTGCCATTAATTTAGCAACTTATCTAGCTCAGCTGGGCCGGCGTGTTTTGTTAATTGATTTAGATCCGCAGGCTAATGCCACTTCCGGTTTGGGCGTCGATTATCATAATCTTTCTGCCAGTCTTTATGATGTTTTATTAGGGCCGCAAAATTTGCGTCAGGCCGCCGTGCCCGGACCGCATGGCAATTTAGCCGTCGTGCCGGCCCATCAAAATTTAGCCGGCGCCAACATTGAACTGGTGGGGCATCCGGAGCGCGAATTCCGTTTGCACAATGAAATTTTGGACATCAAAAATGATTATGATTATATTATTATTGATTCGCCGCCCTCGCTCGGCTTGCTGACGATTAACGGTTTGGTGGCGGCCAATGAAATTTTAATTCCAGTGCAATGCGAATATTTTGCCTTGGAAGGTTTGGGTCAGCTTTTAAATACCATCAATTTAATTAAAGAACATATCAAACCGGAAATTAATATTTTAGGCGCGGTTATGACCATGTATGACGAGCGCCATAAATTGACGCGCGATATTTTTGATGAACTTTATCGTTATTTTCCGCATAAAATTTTCCGCACCGTGATTCCGCGCACGGCTAAACTGGCGGAAGCGCCTTCTTTTGGCCAGCCCATCCTGCATTATGATCCAACGGGTGTAGGCGGTAGGGCGTATGGGAGACTGGCGAGAGAAATTGATTTTAGTTAAAATAAATGGTTGTCATCCCGAGGCCGATAGCGGTCGGCCGAGGGATCTCGCCAGTTTTTACTACGAGATTCCTCGCTTCGCTCGGAATGACAAAGCCTCAAATTATGTTAAATCCAAATAATAAAACTTTAGGTAGAGGCTTGTCTTCTCTTATCAACGGCACTCCCGGAAGTCAGCCGGTTTCCGGTAGTTTATCAGCGCCTTATTTTCCTAAAAAAGTTGGCACTGTTGCGAGCCAAATAATTTACACCAGTCCAGCTAAAATCAAAATTAATCCTCATCAGCCGCGCCAGCATTTTAACGAAGCTCATTTAAACGAACTGATGGAATCAATTAAGGTTCATGGTATTATTCAGCCGCTGACCGTGACTCAGGTTTTAGGTGGTGGCTTTGAATTAGTGGCTGGCGAACGGCGTTTGCGCGCGGCGCAAAAATTGGGTTTGAAGGAAGTGCCAGTGATTGTGCGCAGTGCTAAAGATTTGGAAAAATTAGAATTGTCTTTGATTGAAAATATCCAACGCCAGGATTTAAATCCCATTGAAAAAGCTGAAGCTTACCGCAAAATGATTGAAGAGTTTAGTTTAACACATGAAGAAGCGGCCAAACGTTTAGGTATTTCCCGCACCGCTTTCAGTAATTTTTTGCGTCTTTTGACTTTGCCAGTGGAAGTGCAGCAAGGTTTGGCTGAAGGAAAAATTTCTTTGAGTCAGGCTAAAGTCATGCTGGAGATGAAAGATGCTAAACAACAGACCGCGGTTTTCAAACGGGCCATACAAAGCGGAGCGACAGTGATAGATACCAAAAGAGAAGTGCAGCGTCTCAAAAAAAACGTGCCTGCTCACCGTGTTACTAAAAAAGAACCTCTACTGCTGGATTTAGAAGAAAAAATGCAAACCAAATTAAACACCAAGGTGCGCATCCGCCCGCGTGGCCAGCAAGGCGGGATGATTGAAATTGAATTTTATGGGGAGGAAGAACTAATTTCTCTGGCCAACAAGATTAGTAAATAGAAATAGTTAAATATAAAACTCGTGAATTTTATTCGCGAGTTTTTTTATCTCCCAAAAAGTTTGAAGATTTTTAATTTACGGTCTTTTTTGAAATATTCTTGAATTTTATGTTTAGCAATGTTGGTCTGAGCAAATTTCAGCCAATCTTCACTTGGCGCTTTGCGGTTTTTGTCAATAATTATTTCCACTACGTCGCCATTTTTGAGCGGCGTATCCAAGGCCGCAATTTTTTCATTGATTTTTGCTCCGCCGCAGTGGTGGCCGACATCCGTATGAATATGATAAGCAAAATCAATTGGCGTGGCGCCTTCCGGTAAATCAATCACGTCGCTGTGCGGGGTAAAGACAAAAATGCGGTTGGTAAAAAAATCTAATTTTATGGTATTGAGATAATGATCGGGATCAGTAATTTCTTTTTGTTCATCTAGTAATTCTTTAATCCACTTTAATTTAGCCGCCGGCACCGGCAGCTGCATTTTACCTTTTTCTTTATACGCCCAATGAGCGGCAATGCCAAACTCTGCTTCCTCATGCATTTTTTGAGTGCGGATTTGGAATTCTGCAATGCGGCCGTCATCACTATAAACCGAAGTGTGTAACGATTGGTAACCATTAGGTTTGGGTCGGGCAATATAATCTTTGATGCGGCCGGGCACCGGCGCCCACAAATGGTGGATGCGGCCCAGCACATTATAACAGTCATCCACATTTTCCACGATGATGCGCACCGCCACTAAATCATAGACTTTTTCCACATCGCGGTCATGCGCCAGCAGTTTGCGGTATAAAGAGTAATAATGCTTGGCGCGACCTTCAATCCGGATTAATTTAATGTCCGGATTTTTCTTTAATTCTTTTTCTGTTTTTTTAATTAGCTGTTCAGTATATTTTTTTCTTTCTTCCAATTTTTTCTCCACCACTGAACGCACCCATTTATATTCTTCCGGATAGACAAAAGGAAAGGAAAGGTCTTCCAATTCGCCCTTGAGTTCGCCCATGCTTAAACGGTTGGCAATCGGCGCGTAAATTTCCAGTGTTTCCATGGCAATCCGTTTTTGTTTCACCGGCGGTAGAGCGGAAAGTGTTTTTAAATTATTTAAACGATCGGCAAATTTAATGAAAATAACTCTAATGTCTTCAGCCATAGCCACAAACATTTTGCGCAGATTTTCTGCATAACGTTCCAGACCGCGGTATTTTATTTTACCCAATTTAGTAATGCCGTTGACGAGCGTCGCCACTTCTTCGCCAAAATTTTTTTCAATATCTTTAATGGTGCAGGTAGTATCTTCTGGCACATCATGTAAAATACCAGCAATAATGGTGGGCATGTCCGCGCCCATCGTCACTAATTTATAAGTTGTTTCTAAAGGATGTTGAATGTAATCATCGCCGCTCTGTCTTTTTTGGCCCTGATGCGCCGTTGCCGCATAATCATATGCCAGCCTCAACATCGTCACATCGGTTTCCGGATGACGAGATTTAATCAGATTAATAATATTATCTATTGTCATAAAGGAATAGGTATTAAGGAATAGGGAATAAGATACCTAATCCTTATTCCTTATTTCCTTTATTTAGTGTAATTGCATTCCTTATTGGAGCATTTAATCTTTTTTCCTGCTTCCACTAAAAGTGCCTGGCACTTCGGACATTTTTCGCCCGTGGGCCGGCTCCAGAGCGCGTAATTGCAGTTAGGGTAATTGGAGCAGCCGTAAAAAACGCGGCGGGATTTGGTTTTGCGCATCATAATTTTTCCTTGCTGGCAGGCCGGGCAGGCTACGCCAGTGGAAAAACTGTTTTTGATAAATTTACAATCCGGATAACCAGAGCAGGCCAGAAATTTTCCGAAACGGCTTTGTTTCACAATTAAATCTTTGCCGCAGTTAGGGCATTTTTCTTTTTCCGCCAAGGCTTCGCTCATTTCAGCGCTCAAAGGCGCTTCCTGTTTGGCCAGCGGTTTTAAATTGCGGCATTTTGGAAAAGCGCTGCAGGCTAAAAATTTGCCGTAACGTCCGGTCTTGATAACCATCGGGCTGCCGCATTTCTCGCATTTTTCTTCGGTTTTTTCATTAATCAAATCCGCTTTTTTTATTTCTTTATCTTTCAGCAAAAGATTTTCTTTAAATGGCTGATAGAAAGTTTTGATGACCGGCTGCCACTTTAATTCGCCATTGGCAATGGCATCTAGTTCGCCTTCCATGCTGGCGGTAAAATCATAATCCACTATTTGCGGAAAATGCGCCACCAATAAATCGTTAACAATATAGGCGATATCTTGGGGCACAAATTTTTTTTCTTCGCGTGCCACATAACCGCGGTCAATAATGGTGGAAATAGTCGGGGCATACGTGGAAGGCCGGCCAATGCCCAGCTCTTCCAATTTTTTAATCAGTGAAGCATCGGTGTAGCGCGCGGGCGGTTCGGTAAAATGCTGTTCGGGTTTGATTTCTTTTAAGAATAGATTTTCGCCATCTTTTAAAATCGGAATTTGTTCGCCTTCCGGAATTTCATCATAAATTTTAAGAAAGCCATCAAATTTTAAAGTGCTGCCGGCCGCACGGAAAAGATATTCGCCATTTTTAATGTCCACCGTGACACTGTCAAAAATTGCTGCCTCCATTTGGCTGGCTAACGCCCGGCGCCAAATTAAGGCATAGAGTTTTTGTTGTTTGGGAGTTAAGAATTTTTTGGCGGTTTCGGGTGTGATGCTGGCGTGAGTCGGGCGCACCGCTTCGTGCGCCTCCTGCGCTCCTTTGGCTTTATTTTTATAAAAATTAGGCGCCTCTGGGATATAATTGCTGCCCAGTTTTTCATTAATGAACGCGCGCGCGTCCTGTAAAAAATTTTCCGACAAATTAAGCGAGTCAGTGCGCATGTAAGTAATCAAACCAATCTGTCCATGTTCCGGCGTCTCCACGCCTTCATAAAGCTGTTGCGCCACCATCATCGTTTCTTTGGCGGAAAAGCCCAGCTTGCGGCTGGCGTCCTGTTGCAAAGTGGAAGTGGTAAAAGGCGGCAGCGGCCGACGTTTGGTTTCTTTTTGTTCCACAGCGGCAACCGTGTAAGTTCCTTTTTCCAATTTTTTAATAATCTCCTCGGCTTGTGCTTGGTTCTTAATGAAAAGTTTTTCCAAAGTTTTACCATCAATTTTGAAAAGCCGCGCCGTGAAAGTCGTTTGTTGTTTGTTATTAGTCGTAGGTTGTTCGTCGTTTGTTGTTAGTTGTATGTCGATGGTCCAGTATTCTTCCGTTTTAAAATTTTTGATTTCTCTTTCCCGTTCAATAATCAAACGCACGGCCACGCTTTGCACCCGGCCGGCCGATAAGCCTTTAGCCACTTTTTTCCAAAGGAAAGGAGAAAGTTCGTAGCCCACTAACCGATCCAAAACGCGGCGCGCTTGCTGAGCGTCTACTAAATGTAAATCAATCGCACGCGGTTGTTGCAAGGCATTTTTAATAGCGTGCTCCGTAATTTCATGGAAGACAATGCGCTCCGAAGGAATTTTTTTCTTTTCGCCGTCTGTTAAAATGTAGAGTAAATGCCAGGCAATGGCCTCGCCTTCGCGGTCTTCGTCAGTCGCGAAATAGATTTTGCCGGCTTTGGCCGCGGCGGCTTTCAGGTCGTCAACGTTTTTTTTGGCCTTTGGCACGACGGTATATTGTGGTTCAAAATTATGCGCAGTGTCCACGCCTAATTTTTTTTGGGGCAAATCGCGGACATGGCCATAGGAAGACATGACCTTAAAATCGTCGCCGAGAAAGCGACTGATGGTTTTGGCTTTGGTGGGGGATTCGACAATGACGAGGTTTTTCATAAGAGTAATGTGTAATGAGTAACGAGTAATGTGTAAATTGTCATTCCGAGCAAAGCGAGGAATCTCGTTTGACATCGGAAATATATTTTTTGTCAAAAAATAATTTAGTAATTTTGCGACGAGATCCCTCGTCCTCCGACGACCATCGGAGTCCTCGGGATGACATTCTCCCAAAAAATCACCGTCCGATCACCCACCTCATCGCGCCCATATTTCTGGCTTTGCCTTTCATCTCCATGAGCGTCAGTGTACTACTTAATAACGAACTGTCAAGTTTTGTCTGGCGGCGGAGGTCGTCCACATGGACTGGTTCATAATTTAAAATTTCTAAAATCAGCTTTTCTTCCAGCGTGTCCGCCACAATTTGTTCTGCCGCCACAAAGTCCGTGGCCTTTTCCAAATTTAAGGCTTCTAAAATATCACCAGCATCACTGGCTGCTTTGGCGCCCAGCTTTAAAAGTTGGTTGGGGCCGAGCGAATTTTCATTAAAAATACTGCCCGGCACGGCAAAAACATCGCGGTTTTGATCCAAAGCTATTTTAGCCGTCAGCATGGCGCCGGATTCCAGCGGCGCTTCCACCACCAAAGTTCCCAGTGCCAAACCCGAAATAATACGGTTTCTCTGCGGAAAAAAGAGTTTATGTGGTGGCGTCAGCGGCGGATATTCGGAAAAAATTACCCCGCCCTCTTGAATTATTTTTTCTGCTAAATAAATATTATTAGGCGGATAAAGCACGCTACGGTCCAGGCCTGAACCCACCACCGCGATCGTGCGTCCTTTTTCTTTTAAACAGGTTTCATGCGCCGTGGCATCCACACCCAAAGCCAAACCAGAAACAATGGCCGTGCCGGCGCGCGTTAAATCAGCTGTGATTTTTTCTGTGGCCTGCTGGCCATAAGGTGAAATTTTTCTGGTGCCTACCACCGCCACGCAAAAACGGTCGCGCGGATCAGCTAGTGTGCCCTGATAAAAAAGCAGATAAGGTGGCTGATGAATTTCTTTCAGCAAGGCCGGATACGCTTCCTCGTCTTTGCTGACTATTTTTATTTTTTTGCGTTCCAAATTTTCCCATTCTTTTTCCAAATTTATTTCTGCTCGGCGAACAGCAACTTTTTCCGCCACCGAACTTTCCAGGCCCGCAGCCAACAGTAAACTTATTGGCGCTTGCCAGGCCTCGGCCAGAGTGTTAAAATAATTCTGTAGGCGCTCCAATCTAGCCGGCCCGATTTCCGGTAACAAGGAAAAAGCAAAATAATATTTTTTATCATCTAACTCCATAAAATATGAAAGAAAGTCAATTAGATTTTTTTCTCAACCAGCCCGAAAAAGAAAGAAAGAATTACCAAATAAAAAAAATATCTTTTAAACTTAACGCCAAAGGAACCAGCGGTAGTTGTGATCTCGAACTTGAAATTAATGGTTACTCCAAAAAACTAAAATTATTAGTGGATGCTGGCAGCGAAACAGGCGTTTGGTTTAAGCCCGGGCAGAAAATTAATTTAACTGAAATCGAAAAAGCTGAAATAAAAAATTTTGTTGCCCAAGAGTTTCTAAAGCAGCGTGGTCAGGCAGTGTCAGCGGAAGAAAAACCGAAATCTCCAAAAGGTAGAATAAAAAAAGTGCGCAGGCCTGATGATGGCAGTACTTATTTTGTTAATGAAGGAACCGGAGAAGTGGTTCCCGAAGAATAACGTCGTTGCTTTTTATTTTATCACGGGTAATTTTATTTGACAAAATTTTTTTAGTGTGCTATACTTTCTTTTAGTAATTTAATGGCCATAATCAGGAGGTTTTTTTATTGAAAAAATCTGTCATTTCGACCGAAGCGACCCCGCATTTTGCGGGGGAACGAAGTGCCCGCCCGACTGAACGGTCGTTCGGGCGGGGAGAAATCCCTTAGTCGTAAATATCACGAAGGGATCCCTCGACTTCTAGTTATAGAGGTCGCTCAGGATGACAGGCTGTTTACTCCCTAATTTTCCCTACCAAGTCTGACGAAAAAGAAGGCACTCCTCCTAGCTGGATTGAGTAGTCACTCAAGCTAAGGATGAATGGATTATTCCGTTTGTTCTTACACTTGGTAGGGTAAAGTGGGGAGTAGGCAGATGCGAATCAGGTGAATGAGAGCGAATGATGCTAATAAATAAAAAATAAAAAGGAGGATGTTATGACCAAATGATTTTTGAATTTGTGCAACCGCGTTGATGCCGGAGATTGGCGGGCAACCGCGACCATGATTTTGATTGATCTTTTATTGATTGGTTGCCTTTTCTTGATTGTTGGAACGTTTTGGCCAAAACCAAAACAGGAAGGGGGTGAACGGCCGTGCGAAGATTGCTAACGCGTGTGGTTCAGTGGCTGTCAAAAAAATTGGGAATGTCCGTTTCTTCTCCTCCACGTATCCTGACTTGGGATGAGATGGCAGAAGAGAAGCAACGAAGTGATGCGCACAAATACGGATGGATTTCCGATCTCGGATAAAATCGGAAATCAAAACCCGCTCTAGGAACATCGAGCGGGCTTTTTTATTTAACAATTTTTTTTATTTCTTCCCAAACTTTTGGCAGAATTTCTTTTTTTAATTTTGCCAATTCAGTCATAGAAAAATTATTTAAGACAAACTTTTCGGCCGGCGTTTTGGTGGCGAGTTCGTTTTTGGTGCCGATACGCACGCGCCAAAATTCATCAGTGCCGAGGTGTTGAATGATGGATTTGATGCCGTTGTGGCCGGCGGCCGAGCCATTCTCACGAACGCGAATGGTGCCAAAAGGCAAATCCAGTTCGTCATAAATAATAATTATATTTTGGGGTTTGATTTTATAATATTTGGCCAGCGCGGCCACGGCCAGACCGGATTCGTTCATGAAGGTGGTGGGCTTGGCAAATACTATTTTGTCATCCCGGGCCGTGACCCGGGATCCAGACGCACCTATCGGCGAATTTACCTCCTCTCGCCCCTCCTTGTTAAGGAGGGGATATTCTAGATTTCCGCTTTCGCGGGAATGACAGATAAGAGAATTTAGTTTTTTTGATTCTTTCCAATTTTCGGCGTTAAAAAAGCCAGCGGCAAAATCAACGGCTAAAAAGCCGGCGTTGTGGCGGGTTTTTTCATATTTTTTCCCTGGATTGCCCAGGCCGATGATTAAGGTTGACATAGAAAATTAGGTATGATAAGATGATTTTAGAGCAATTGGATCTTTGGATAATTAATCAATAGGGAGGTTATTATGTTTAGTGTTTTTGACAAAGTTATATTTTATACTCTTATTGCGTGTTTTTTGGTTTTTATTATTTTGTGTATAGTTTCTGCGAAGGACGAGAGAAGAAGGGAAAAAGAAGCGAAAGCACAAGAAGCACAAAGAAAAGCACAAGAAGCACAAAGAGAAGTACAAGAAAAAATTGAAAGAAAAGATATTATGGAAAGAGGTGGGCCGAAAACTCTAAAAGAATATTTGCTATTTTTTCCAAACGCTTGTCATTGTTGTGGTTCGCGTGATTGGATTGAGGCAAGTGATATATATAAACCCTCAGATGAAGGAGGCCTTGGCGAAAGTACCCGGTATTATCCACCAGAACCACGTTACTTAAAGAAATGTAAAAGGTGTGGAAATCTGATGGGTGATCCTAATGTTAATCCTTTAAATCTATCATATTCTGAATCTGAATTAAGAGTATCGCCTATTGATCCAATAGGAAATTCTATTCCGGATTTTCCTTATCAAAAGAATGAATAAGTTATTTTCATTTCCCGCTCACCTCATCGTGGCGGGAGTTTTTTTATTCTTTTTTGAGTGACGCTACACGCCTATCGGCGAAGTGTATAAACCTCACCCCAACCCTCTCCTTGGTAAGGAGAGGGGGACGAACGAGATCCCTCGACTCGGTCCGACGGTCGTCGGACCTCGCTCGGGATAAACTGCCGGTTAGGCGAGTTTTACTTCTCGCTCCACCACAATTTTCAAAGGCGTGCCGAGAAACTTGAAACGGTCGCGCAGATTATTTTCCAAATAGCGCAGATATGGTTCGGGCACATTGATTTCATTAGCAACCAGAATGGCAAAAACCGGCGGATGGAAATCTTTTTGGATTAATTTTTTGATTTGCGCGCGCGCCTTTTTTTCACTGCCGGGTTTTTTCTGCTGGCGCGGCGGCGGCATTTTTTTCTTCAAGTAGTCAAAAAATTCGGAAAGTTCTTTGGCCGGAATTTTTTGGCTGCGGGCTTGGGCCACCGCCATCACTAATGATAATATTTTTTGGCAATTTCTACCAGATTTGGCCGAGACAAAAATAATTGGCGCCCAGGTCAGGAAAGGAAAGAAACGCTGAAAATAATTGGTCAATTCTTTGGTGGTGTCCTTATTGGCTTCAAACAAATCATATTTATTGCCAACCAAAATAACACTCACGCCAGATTCCACAATGAGGTTGGCCAGTTGCGCGTCCTGAGCCGTCAGCGGTTCAGCGGAATCTAAAACGAAAAGCGCGATGTCAGATTTTTTCAAAGTGGCAATACTCATGTTAATGCCGGCCGCTTCCAAAGAGCCAGCGTGGACTTTATTTTTGCGCCTGATGCCGGCAGTGTCAATTAATTTAATAGGTTGGCCTTCATATTCCAAATAAGTATCCTGCGGTTCGCGCGTAGTGTGGGGAATGGGGGAGACGATGACATGGTCTTCGCCTAAAATTTTATTTAACAAGGAAGATTTGCCGACATTGGGTTTGCCGATGATGGAAACATTCAGATATTTTTTGTTTGTCATCCCGAGCAAGGTCGAGGGATTCCTTAAATTTTCTTTTTTAGATGAGCGAAGGGATTCCTCCACTTCAACCGACAGCGCTTCGCTTGTCGGCTTTCGGTCGGAATGACAACTTTTTTTTATTTTTTTTAATATAGTATCAAGTAAATCCCCAATTCCTTTGCCGCTGACCGCCGCAATGGGCTGAACTTCACCGAGTCCAAGTTTTTTAAATTCTTGCGCTTTCAAAAATAAAGTTTGGTTATCGGTTTTATTGGCCACGAGCAAAACTGGCTTGCTGCTGTTTTTGAGGAGCTGGGCAATAAGACGATCTTTGTTTAAAATTCCGTCAATGGTGTCCACAACGAATAAAATTAAATCCGCTTGGTCAATAATTTTTCTCGCTCTAGTTTCAACTTGTGTGGCGATATTTTTTTCTTCTCCATTTTTGTGTTTTGTTGATTGAGTTTTGAGTTTTATCTCGAAGATTCCACCTGTGTCAACAACCCGGAATTTCTTTCTCTGCCATTGGCACACGCCAAAATTGAGGTCACGGGTGGTGCCTGGAATAGTAGAGACCAGCGCTTTTCTTTCTTCAGTTAAACGATTGAAAAGTGTGGATTTGCCGACATTAACTCGGCCGATGATGGCGACTAGTGGTAAGTTCATAATTTAATTGAATGTCATCCTGAGGCCGATCGCAATCGGCCGAAGGATCTCGTTTTTATCGCGAGTTTACGCTATTTTTTGCGGGGTACTTGACAAGATTTTTCTAAGGCGCTATATTTATTATGTCAAAAAATAGTTCATTTATAATTTAACCTAAAATGGCTTAAAAAGCCAGAACGGGGAGGAAAAAAAAGATGTCTAAGAAGGACTCTTCAAGACTTGTTCAATTTAAGATGACTGAAAAACTTTACAAAACAATGGCCGTGGCAGCTGAGGAAGACGGGGAATTAAATGTATCGGACTTTATAAGGAGGGCGATTCAGGAAAAATTGAAACGACGGGAGCTGGAAAAAGCTGGCAAGATTCAGTATATTATTCACCAAAACACAGGAGGAGGTTCACAGTGAGAAACGTTATGTTTACTGTTTGGATGTTATTTTTCCCTCTGTTTCACCAACTCGCTCACTATTTTTCTTTCCTCAGAGGAGTCAAATTGATCAATACAGAGGATACCGCTACAAATATAATACGGCTTCTTATTTATTTTTGGGTAGCTATTCTATTGTATGAAAAAAAGAAATAGATTTTTCATCACAAATACATTTTTCCAGTCCCAAAAGGGCTGGATTTTTTTATTCTTTTTTGGTTAGTGGCGTTTTTGTCATTCCGGCGAAGGCCGGAATCTGAGAATCATTTTTCTGGATCCCGTGTCACGGCACGGGATGACAAACAACCACGAGATCCCTCGGCTCAAAGCTTCCCTACGAGGCCGTTCGGGATAAACTACTGTTTATTTTTCTATGCACTCTTCTTCCTTCTCGCACCCCAACACCACCACAAAATCCGGTTTGGTGCTGCTGGCCGCGACACTAATGGTTGGTGGAATGTTAGTGGTAATTTCTGCTTTCAAAATAGTGCCCAGAATTTTTTGCGTCTCGCCATTTTTTTCTTCATTCATTTTATAAATTACCGTCTGTTTGTAATCCTGACTAGGCGCATTTTTAATTTCCAGAACGCGAAAATTCAGCGCGGTTAACAAATCACCCAACCGTTTGCCAAAGCCCTCAATGATGGTGCCATTCAACATTAAAATTTTAGCGCCGCCTTTGCCAACTTCGCCGGAAAAAACATTATTAAAAAGTTCGCGCAGCTGGGAATAGTCACCGGAACGGGGGACTAAAACATAAGCGCCTTCTGCCGTGGTGGAAGCTTTAAGCAATCCTTCCGGTGAATCATTCAGCAACACCTGGCGCACTTCACTGTCAGCAATTTTGCTTGCCAGATTAATGAAAGAGGGAATTTCTCCCTTTTTTATATTGGTTTGAATATTTTTTTCTGTCAGGCTGAAAATGGAATAAATTAAATTAGGATTAAAAACCGTCTTCCAATTAAAGACTTTATTTTTTAGCGCCACTAAAATTTTTTGCTGGCGGACGGCGCGGGCAAAATCTGAACCTTCGCCATTATCACCGTGGCGCGAACGGACAAAAGTTAAAGCCGTGGTTCCATCCATTTCCTGACAGCCAGCCTCAAAAGCAATGGTTTTGGTTAAATAATCATCGGTGGGGTAATTATTATCAGAAAAAGCGCGGTCCACGCAGACAGTAATGCCACCAACCTCATCAACTAATTTTCCAAAAGCTGAAAAGTCAACTCTTAAATAATAATGGATTTTAACTCCAAAGACATTTTCTACCGTCTGGGCCAAAAGTTCCGAGCCGTTTTTGTTAGGACTGGTTTCGCCAAAAGCATTGATGCTGTTGATTTTATACCAGCCGTCGCCGGGAATTTGCACTAAAAAATCACGCGGAATAGAAATTAAAACCACTTCGCCATTGGACGGCCGCACGGAACCCAAAATAATTGTGTCGGTTAAATATGGCCCTTCATGGCCGGCGCCGCCCTGGCCCGTTAAAAGAAAATTGATGCGATCTTCTTTTTCTCCGTCCAGTTTGCTTTGCCAGCCGATCCAATTTTTAATTTGTTTGATCACTGGAATTTCACCAATGCCTTTCAAAATTGAATCCTGTGAAAAGATGACTTTGTAGGAAAAACAGGTAGAAATAATGAAAAGGACCAGGAAAATAAAAAAAACAACTTTGAAGAAGTGTTTGATTTTATCTTTAAGGGTTCGTTCCGGATAATAATTTTGGTGATAATAACTGGACATAAAAAATCAGGAAAAAGCCGCCTTGGCGGCCTGGCCGCCAAGGCGGCTCACATTATTTATACACTTATCATAGCATAAAAATTCAATTTGCGTCAATTCTTTTTTTGTGATAAAATGAGAGCAATTAGCGTTTTAGTCAATTTTATCCACTATTTTGGGCAATTAGCTCAGTTGGTTTAGAGCGTTGCATTCACATTGCAAAGGTCGCTGGTTCAAATCCAGCATTGCCCACCAGAATTAAAAAAACTAAAATAAAATTTATGCCCGAAGAACAAAATTATTACGAGGAGCCACCGCAGGAATCGGTCAAATCATTTATTTGGGAAACGGTCAAAATTGTGATCATTTGTTTGATTATTGTTTTGCCCGTACGTGCCTATGTCATCCAGCCTTTTTATGTCAAAGGCGCTTCCATGGAACCGAATTTTCACGACCATGAATATTTGATTATTAATGAAATTGGCTATCATCTCGGTGACCCTGTTCGCGGCGAAATTGTTGTTTTCAAACACAACGATGCGGAAAAAAGTTATTATATCAAAAGAATAATTGGTTTGCCGAGTGAACGAGTGGTTATTAAAGATAATGAAATTTATATTTATAACCAGCAAAATCCTGATGGTTTTAAATTAAACGAAAGTGAATATCTGCCCTCCACCGCCATCACCGATGGCGAAGTAAATGTCCAATTAAAAGCCAATGAATATTATGTTTTAGGCGACAATCGGATTTCCTCTTTGGATTCGCGCCGTTTTGGGCCAATCACTCGCGAGTCAATCATTGGCAAAACCTGGCTGCGCGGCTGGCCGTTTGATAAATTTAAAGTGTTTGCAACGCCGAAGTACTAACCAATAAGTATCCGGTGTCAGAGTTGCTAATCATGATACTGGAAACTTTGACACTTTGACACTTTGACACTTTGACACTTTGACACTAAATCGTTATGAGTAGAAAATCCAAACACCCTCTCCAATCGCTCAAAGGTTTTCGCGATGTTTTACCAGATGACCAAAAATTCTGGGATTTTGTTTATGAAAAAAGCAAAGAAACCGCTTTTGATTATGGCTATAAAAAACTTGATACGCCCATTTTGGAAGATGCCCGTCTTTACATGAAAGCCACCGGTCAGCTTTCTGACATCGTTTCCAAAGAACTTTATACTTTTGAAGATAAAGGTGGTGAACTGGTGGCCCTGCGTCCGGAATTTACGCCCGGCGTGCTGCGCAGTTATTTAGAACACGGTATGGTTAATCAACCCCAGCCAGTCAAGCTTTTTTCTTTTGGTCCGATTTTTCGCCATGACAAACCTCAGGCTGGCCGTTACCGCCAGTTTAATCAATTTAATTTTGAAGTTATTGGTTCGGCTGAACCCGATGTTGACGCGCGTTTTCTTGCCATGGCTCGAGCCCTCTATCAATCTCTGGGCTTGAACGTGATCGTGGAAATTAACAGCATTGGTTGTCCTAAATGTCGTCCGACTTACTTAAAGAAATTAATTAAACAACTGAAAGAAAATCAGAAAAAATTTTGTGATACTTGCAAGGTTCGTTTGGAAAAAAATCCTTTGCGCGTTTTAGACTGCAAGGAAAAAAATTGTCAGCAAGCCAGCGCTAATGCTCCTCAAATTATTGACCACCTTTGTCCTGATTGTAAAAATCATTTTGTGCAAGTGCTGGAACAATTAGATGGTTTAGAGGTGCCGTATAATTTAAATCCTCGTTTGGTGCGCGGTTTGGATTATTACACTCGCACCACTTTTGAATTCTTTCTAGCGGAAGAAGAAGCGGCCAAAGCCGGCGATGAGGGCACCATTGCTTTAGGCGGCGGCGGCCGTTATGATGGCTTGATGGAAATTTTAGGCGGCCGGCCTACGCCCGGCTTAGGCATGGCTGGTGGCGTTGAGCGGGTCATTAACGTTCTACGCAAATTAAAAATAACTGTGGCCGATCCGGACCAGGCTGATGTTTTTTTGGCGCAATTAGGCGAAGAAGCCAAAAAGAAATGTCAAAAACTTTTTGATCAGATGCGTAAAGACGGGATTCGCGTGCGCGAAGCTTTTGCCAAACCTTCCTTGAAAGCGCAGATGGAAATTGCTGATCGCCTGAAGGTTAAATATACTTTAATTTTAGGCCAGAAAGAAATTATGGATGGCACCATTATCATCCGCGACATGTCCTCTGGCATTCAGGAAATTGTTGTTTTTGATAATGTGGTGGAAGAAATCAAGAAACGGTTGCTGGGCGCCCGCGATGTTAAAGTCTATGTTGATAAAAATGTTTCAGTGACTGATTTGCCGGCCAAAGAATTGCCTTTGCCACCCGTGACTCATCACCGTGGCCGGCCCAAGAGACATAAAGATGAATTTTTTCCTGCCGCAGATCGTTCTGCCTCCGTTCCCGCCCAATCCGCGGCTGATTTCAGCGCTGATGATCATGATTTTATGGGTGGCGATGAAGAGGTAGTCAGTTTGGACGATTTAAAAGAAGATGACTTGACTGAAGAAGGGGAACAATGGTAGTATTACAGCGAATTGTGCGAATGACGGCGAATAATATAAATAGTCCACAAAATTTATATTTTATATGAAAAATATAGAAATGGATCCAAATACACGAAAACTACTTGATTATTTGGCGCCCTTATCGGATGAAGAGTTTATTGAATGGTATAAAAAAAGTAAAAATATATAATTTAGAAAGAGAGATATTTTTCATGGCCATTGAGATCAAAAGAAAAAATAACGAAACCAATGAAAGCTTGTTGCGCCGTTTTCAGGATAAAATTAAGCGCAGCCGAGTTTTAATTGTGGCTAAAAAGAAACGTTATTTTGAAAAAGAAAAAACCAAACGTGCCCGCCGGGAAGAAGCCAAAGCACGCAAAGAATTTCGCGCTAAACGTGATTATTTAATTCGTATTGGCAAGATGCCGGAAATTGTGCCGGGTAAACGCGGTAATTTTAAGAAAAAGTAATCTTAACTTTTGCTAATTTTTAAGCGGCGGTCCGATCTAATGTCGGCCCGCTGTTTTTCTTTTTGACTTTCCTTAATTTTCTAGGTATAATCTATAATATAGATAATTATCCACTAAAATTATGACTTTAACTGAAAAAATTACCAATGATTTGAAAGAAGCCATGAAAAAAAAGGAGGCAGAAAAGCTTTCGGTTTTACGTATGCTCAACGCGGCTTTGCAAAACGAAACAATTGCGCTGGGCAAAAAAGACGCCGGACTCAATGATGACGAAGCTATAAAAGTGATTAAAAAGGAAGTGAAAAAGAGAAAAGATTCAGTGGATCAGTTTATGGCTGGTGGCCGGACAGAGTTAGCGGAAAAGGAAAAAAGAGAAATGGAAATTTTGGCGGCTTATTTGCCGGCAGAGATGAGTGAAGAAGAGTTGAAAAAAATTGTGGCGGAAGTGCTGGCAGAAATGGGCGAGGTGGCGCCGAGTCAGTTTGGGGTGGTTATGAAAGCAGTTATGGCCAAAGCCGGCGGCCAGGCCGATGGAGCCGTCATTAGCAAATTGGTTAAAGAAGGTTTGAATAAATAAAGAATTTATATGAAAAGTATACTTAATTTTTTTCTTTGGATAATGGGTAGTTTGGCATTTATTGTCTTGCTAATTTTTATTGGAAAATTATTTTATACATATCTTGGTGAGGATTATTTACTTATACCTATATTTATTTTTTGTGCAGGAGTTTTTTGTGTTGTTTTGTATCAATGTACGAAAAATTCTTTAAAAGAAGAAAAAACTTTTGTCGAAGTTATTCGAATCATTGTAGAAAATTTTAAAAAAGAAAGAAAAAATATATTTGGAGGAATAATTCTAACAATATTGATAATTCTTTTTGTTATATATAAGAATACTATTTTGAAAATACTTTTTGCTATTTTTATGTTTCTTCTTTCAATGTTTGGTTATATATTTAGCCATATCTTAATTTTATTGTTATTAATTATAACTATAACATTAATTGGAATTTATAATAGATTAAAATAATTTTTTGTTATTGGAGATTGAAGACTTAAGATTCCCGCTTTCGCGGGAATGACAATAAAAATTTAAATAAATGGAAACTCTGCCGAAACATATTGCCGTCTTTAAGGGCAAACAAATCAGAAAGACCATTTACCAAAAAGAATGGTGGTTTTCTGTTTTAGATGTGGTTGGTGTTTTGACAGATAGTCCACAACCAAAAACATATTGGGCAAAGATGAAAGAGCGAGATAAGGAAATGTCTCAGCCGTTCCCATTTTGGGAACAACTGAAATTAGAGTCATCAGACGGTAAAAAGTACGAAACCGATTGCGCCAATGTAGAAGGACTTTTTCGCATAATTCAATCAATTCCTTCGCCCAAAGCCGAACCATTCAAACGCTGGCTGGCGCGAGTCGGTTATGAAAGAATCAAGGAGATTGAAGATCCGGAATTGGCCACCAAAAGAACCAGAATTTTGTATAAATTAAAAGGTTATCCGGACGACTGGATTGAAAAAAGAATGCGCGGCATTGCCATCCGCGAAGAATTGACTGATGAGTGGCAAAAACGCGGCGTCGAATTGGAAAAAGATTACGAAATTTTGACCGCCGAAATTTCCCAAGCGACTTTTGGCCTGAAGCCAAACGAATATAAAAAAGTTAAGGGTTTGAAAAAGGAAAATCTGCGCGATCACATGAATGATTTTGAATTGATTTTGACCATGCTTGGCGAGAAAACCACCACTGAAATTCATCGCACCAATGACACCAAAGGCGTGCCGCGCCTGAAAGACGATGCGCGAGTCGGTGGACAGATTGCCGGCACGGCCAGAAAACAAATCGAAAGAAAACTTAAACATTCTATAATTTCCACGGATAATTTTTTGAAAAACAGCAAAAAAAGATTAGGGAAATAAGACGCGCCTATCGGCGAAATAAATAACCACCCCTTACCCCTCCTTGAAAAGGAGGGGATACAAAACACAATCCATGCTCAACCGTAAAAACAACAGAAATTTAGCGGTAATTTTTACCTTTATTTTGACAGGCGCATTTTTGTTTGCGCTTTTTTGTTTTGTGCCACCAGCGCTGGCCCAGGATCAGTATCTGACTAACACCGCGGATCTAGTTTTGCCAGGCGTTGGCCTGCGCGTCGGCCTGGTGGAAATGATTGTCAGAATTATCAATATTTTTTTAGGCGTGCTCGGTTTAATCGCCGTGATTCTTTTAATTTATGCCGGCTATCTTTGGATGACAGCCCAAGGCGATGACCAAAAAGTGGAGCGAGCTAAAAAAATTATCACTGGCTGTATTGCTGGTCTGATTGTCATCTTGCTTTCTTTCATCATTGTGCGCACGGTCATTAATGCCGTCCATGGTTGGGCGGAAAATCAAATTGAAAATGGCGGTGGTGGTGGCGGTGGTGGTGGCGGCGGCGGTTTGCCTGTCATTGATGATAACGTCAGCGATCCTTATAAATTTCAGGTTAATGATATTAATTCCAGCCATAGCGGTGAGCAAGCCAATCAGCAAGTGCGCCTATGTTCCACCATTCAAACTCTTTTTAACAACAGCGTCAAAAGCGATTCCTTTGCTAATGTCAAAAGTAGTGCACTCAAAATTATGGAAATTCGTAATGGCGCCGAAGTTAACTTTTCCAGCGCCGATAACTGGTTTAATGCCAGTAATGTGATCCAATATAAATTAAACGGCGCTGAATTTTCTCCCAACACAACTTACAAACTTTATCTGCCGACGGCTCTAAAAGACGTGCGCAATAATAATTTATCCGATTGTCGGGCGGCTAACTGTGCGCAAAGCGGCGACAATTATGTCTGGCAATTTCAGACCGGCACCGAACGCGATGCCGTAGCTCCGCAAATTACTGCCGTGGAGCCGGCCAATAATTCCACTGGCCTTTCTCTGGCGCCATTAATTCGCTTGTCTTTGAGTGAAGAAATTGACGCCACCACCGTTAATGCCAATAATATCAAAGTTCTGACTGACACTGGTCAGGAGATTACCACCTTAACTCCTTTTGCTGTCTTGGGCCAAACCATTTCCTTCGGTTTTGAAAATGATTTGCAGGAATTTAAAAAATATCGCGTGCGCGTTTCCAATTTAGCGGATTTATGCGGCAACATAATGTCGCCGGCCACTTATGAATTTGAATTCACCACTGGCAATCAAGGCAGCGGCTTTACTTCCTATTATCCCACCGGTGAAAATATCTGTGCCACCACCAAAATTTATTTTTCTTTTGGCACCTCCCTGGGTTTTCAGCGCGTCCTTTTCAGTTTGCAAGTTGGCCAGGAAACTAAACAATTAATTTTGAACGCGCCGTTGCTTAACGGCGGCGTGGCCAGCGTCAGTTTGGCTAATTTCGGAACGCTGGCCGCTGTCAATTCTTCTTTTACTGCCTATGAATTTATTCCGGCCAAAGAATTTTTACCCGGCAGTTCTTATCAGATCAAAATCATCACTGACAAAAAAATTAGTGCCGGCGGTTCGGTGTTGAGTAAGGATTGGTCTTTTAAAACTGGCAGCGCTGCCGGCTGTCTCTGCGCGCCCTATCTTTCACACTTAAGTCCGGAACGCGGCGGTGTGGGGCAGTGCGTAACTTTGGTTGGTCAGTGTTTGGACGGTTCAACCAGCAAGATTTTCTTTAATGCTAAAAGCGCCCCAGTTTTAAGTCAGAACGCGGAAAATATCGTGGCGCAGGTGCCGGCCGGCATTAAAATCTCTGATCAAAATGAAGTTTTTGCTTCTGTTACCAAAACCGTCAGCAGCGCCACGGAAGAAATTGCCACCAACAAGAAAAATTTTTATGGTTTAGATTCCGCTGCCAGCCAGATTTGTTTATTAAATTTAAATCCTACTTATGGCTTTATTGATTCCGCCGTCACCGCCACGGGTAAAAATTTTGGCGCCAGCGCTGGCCAGTTAATTTTTCATTTTGATCACCCAGCAGTTATTACTCAGTGGAGTAATGAAAAAATACAAACCAAAGTTCCTTTAGCCGCCACCACCGGTGAGGTTTTTGCCAAAAACGCAAGTGATCAAATTAGTAATGGCTTGCTCTTTACGGTGGGCGCCACGGCCGTTGACCGTTTGGCCGTAATTAATGATAATCGCTGTGAAATTAGTGGCAATTCAATTTTAAATAGTCCTTCGCCCAGTCCGAAACGCGACCAAAGCAATGTCTGTCCCAACGTTGTTATTTCCGCGCGCTTTAACAAAAAAATTAATGATGCCACGCTTACTAATCATGTTAAAGTTGTTGCCTGTGACGCCACTGGCGCTAATTGCGCCCAAGAAATTAGCGGCCAGCTTTCCGTTTTTGCTTTTGATACCGAAAGTGAAGGCTTCAGTTTTGTGCCGCAACAGAATTTAACTGCTGGAAAATTTTATCAGGTCACAATTGAAAAATCAGTTCAGGATGATAACGGTGTGGGTTTGGCCGAAGATTATCTCTGGCAATTTAAAACTTCCGCCAGCGATGGTGTTTGCCAGGCGCAATACGTTGATGTTAATCCGGTCGCTTTCACCGCTGCCCAGCCTGGCCAGCGCGTGCCTTATGAAGCTGCCGCCCTGGCCGCTGGTTGTCAGGCCTTAAAAGTTACGACTGGTTGGAGTTGGAATTCTTCCAATCAAAACATCGCCACCGTGGCTGCCACCGCCGCCAACAATACTCAACGCGCTGTGGCCACCTTAACCACTGACATTAAAAATGGCGCTACTAATATCTCGGCCACACTTAATAATAAAACTGACCAGGGAGTTTTGACTTATCAGCCCGGTCCCGATGCCGCCGCCGCTTTCTTTAATCTGCTTGCTAAAAATCCCGGCGCTAATGCCACCAACGTCTGTCCTAACTCCGTGGTGCAAATGACTTTTGATAATTTGCTTGCCGCTACTAGCGTTAATTCGGAAACCGTTAAACTATATTTTGCCACCAGTACCACGGCCGGCAACACTAATTGTTTAAATAGCACCGCCCGTTTGGAGTCAAAAAATTGGCTCGCGCGCATTAGCTCTTTTTGGAAAAAAATCTTCCATCACGCCCAGGCCGCCGAAAGTTTTTGGTGTCCAGCCGCATACGGTTTATCTGTTTTTTCCGGCCAGGAAAGAGAAACTCTGGTTAATCTCGCGCCCGTGGGTTTGCTGGCCAGCAATAGTCAATATTTGGTCGTTATCAAAGGCGGAACTGATGGCCTGCGCAGTCTCACCGGCGCTGTTTTGAAAAACGATATTAGTTGGAATTTTTCTACTCAAAGTAGTGTCTGTAAAATTACTGATGTAAAAATCAATCCGGCCAGCCATGTCTTTACTCAAGCCGGTGCCCAAAATACTTTTACCGCTTCCGTCCTCGGTCAAAACAGTTCTGGCGTAGCAAACGTTCTGCAAAATTCAGGTCAGCTTCCTTTTCTGGTGAGTTGGTCTAAGATTGATCCTCAAAATATCATTCGTGCTGTAGACAGCCAAACCTCCTCTCAAGAAGTAACTGCCCAAAATGTGGAAGGCCAGGCTTCGCTTAAGGCGTTGGCTAAAACTGCGGCCGGCGTCTCCGCCGCTTTAGTTTCTCAAGCCACTGGTTCAGCCAACATCACTAATTTTTTCTGCACCGACCCAGTTATCATTGATGGCGGTGAAAATGCCGCGCATTATCTGACCATGTATTGCCGTGATACTGGTGGCATAAAACTGCCTGGCACTCATTCTGTTCATACTTCCATAAACAATAATCCCGCTGTCAATAATTTACTTTCTGAAAAATTTATTGTCTTAGCTGACACCAATGGTGATGCTGTAGGTATTCGCGTCTACAGCAATCCGCAAAAGTTATCGCCCGCTGCCTGGTATCGCCAGCAAACTCCCAATGCCACTGCCGAACCGACTGCTTTGACCGTTGGTCATTATCCTGCTGCGCGCGTTGACCGTTCAGTTTATATTGCCGCTCTCAATGTCTATAATAATATTGTTTATCATAATATCTATTTAGTGACTTACAACAACAATGCCACTGTTGCCACTCAAAATATTTTTGCGCAATTACTGGCTAATTGGCAATTTAATGAAAATCTGGATGTGGCTGAACGCGGCCAGTTACAACGCGACAACCAGCGGTTGATTGATCTGACCGCTCTCAAGCAGGCCTTGGAAAATTATCAAGATGTTAATGGCTTTTATCCTAAATTATTAGCTGGCAGTTATCAAGTGGGTACGAGCACTTCTGTTTGGCCTTCCTGGAACGCGACTCTGGGCGCTGCTTTGGGTCTTACCCTGCCCACCGATCCTAGTAATAATTTAAAAACGCCGTGCGTCAGTGGTGCCGACAACGCTCAATATGATCTTGCAACCTGCTGGAACGAAACTACCAAAGTTTTTGTCTGTCCGTTTGGTTCGCACATCTATCAATACCGCACAAACAACGGGACAGACTTTCAGATTTATGCTAATATGGAATATAGAGCTTGGAGTAAAAACGACAGCTGTGAAGATTATTCCATTAAAAATTAAATTTTAAATATTTAATTACCAATTCCTAATGAAATGGCTAATGTCAAATGTCCAAAGTTCGGTTTTTGCCTTTGGCAAAAACCGACAGATTGAAAATTAGAAATTGGAAACTAGAAATTTTACTTTTATGTTTGATCAAATCCAAGTGGGTAATGTCGGTGGTTCAGCAGGCATGCCACCGGCGCCGTCCACGTCCCATTTGCCGGATTTAAACGCCGGCAAACCTTATCCTTTTAAAAAAGTCGGCGAACCCGAAGATATTTTTGGCGAAACGGAAAAATTAGGGGCTAGTCATGTGGAACGGCCGGCTCAACCGCTTAATCCGATCGCAGCGCCAGCTCCGTTGGCGAGTAATTTTAGTGCACAGCCCAAACCCGCGCCCGCTGTCACGGCTGTTATGCCCCAACCGCCGGTATCTGCTCCGGCTAACAATGGCGGTGGCAGTAAAATTTTTACCGTCTTGATTGTGATTTTAGTTTTAGCTGCCATAGGTTTTGGTGGTTGGTGGCTTTATCAAAATTATTTAGCGCCCGAAACAGAGCCAAGCTTGGAAAATTTAGTATTGCCACCAGCTGAAAACGACCAGGAACCGCTTGATGTTGTCGTGCCCGAAACAGAGTCACCTGCAGTTGAAGAACAGTTGCCGCCCGAAACTGAAGTGGTGGATCTTGATGGCGATGGTTTAACCGATGGCATGGAAATTGAATATGGCACTGACCCTGGCCGGGTGGATACTGATTTTGATGGCTTGTCTGATTTTGAAGAAGTAGAAAAATGGCAGACCAATCCGGTCAATTCCGATTCTGACAGCGATGGCTATATGGACGGAGAAGAAGTTCAGAATGGTTATAATCCTTTAGGTGCGGGTAAAATGACGCCCGAACAGGAATTATTAAAATAAATAAAATCGTTATAAAATTATGCCCGAACCAACAACGCAAAATTTAGCCGAGCAGGTGGTTAAAAAAACTCTCGCGGCCGATACGCGTATTTACACCATGCCTGAAAAATTTTTTAATTATCTTTCCCGTTCTTCCGCTGGTCCGTTGAACGCTGATAAAAAAATAACCGGCTTTAAAAAGAGAATCATTATTATTCTGGTTATCGTCTTTTTATTTTTAGGAGCGTTGGGTACGAGTGCTTATCTTTTTATTAAAAGCATTCAACAGGAACCGACGGAAAATTTATTAACCGAGAACGCTTTGCTGGCGGAAAATCAGCCGGCTACAAATATTGCGGAAACCGCCAATGGTGCGGTTGAGCCTGAGGGCGCCAGTACTTGTTCGGACACCAATTGTTTGGCCTGCACGCCCGACCAGTGTCGTATTTTAAGCAATATTAATAAATGTGAATTAAAAAATACGACCGCCACTGATCCACTTAATAATGAAGTAAAGATTGTAGAACAATGTGTGCCCGTGGTCATGCCCGAATTGCCACCGGTCAGCGAGCCCATTATAACTCCAGAAACGAATGAACCTATCGTGCCTGCTGTTTCCGATGCCGATCAAGACGGCCTCTCTACGGAAGAAGAGACAATTTTTCAAACTAGTCCGGATTTAGCCGATACTGATCAGGACAGTTATCCCGATGGTTTGGAAATCGATCATGATTACAGTCCCATCCAAGGCGCTTCTACTCGGCTAAAAGACAGCGGTTTAATTAAAGAACACCTTGACCAGGCAAACGGTTTTACTGTTAATTATCCAACTGCTTGGGAACTTTCGACCGTTCCGGATTTAGGTGAAACCAGATTTACTTCCACGGCCACCGGCCAATTCTTTTTTATTTCTGTTTTAGCCAATGAACAAAACGCCGCCACCATTGATGAATGGTATTTATTGCTCAACCCCGAAGTTTCTCTGGCGCAGTTAACTCATTTGCAGCTCCACGGTCACGATGCCTTAGTAGTGGATGCTAAAAATATTTACCTTTTGTTTGCCAATAAAGTTTATTTAATCGGCTATAACACTGGTTATAATAGTCCAGAATATTTCGCTAAAACTTTTGCTAATTTTTATCGCAGTTTCAGCGTCTTTGCCAATCCTTTGGAATAATTTTTGGTTTGCTCGCTCCTTGTTTGGAGGTGAACAACTTTTTTGTTCACCATACTTTTGCTCCCTTGGCAAAAAAATTATATAATAAAATAGATATCAATTCTGGTTGTGGATATGTCTTTTTTAAAATTATCTTCTCGTTTTTATGTTTTGGAATAAATTTTTTACTGCTAAAGAAAAATTGATTGTCGGCCTTGATGTCGGCACCGCTCGGACTAAAATTGTGGCCGGCCATTTGAATCCGCAAGATAGTAATAATCTTTACATTATTGGCGCGGTTGATTTGCCGTCCGAAGGTTTGGCTAAGGGTTCCATTGTTTCCATTGAAGAAACTGTTTCTTCTCTTTCCAGCGGCCTGGAACAATTAGAACGTTTGATTGGTCAAAAAATTGAAAACGCTTATGTGGGTATTTCCGGCACCCACATTACCACCATTGCTTCCCGGGGCGTAGTGGCTGTCTCGCGGCCAGGCGGTGAAATCAAAGAAGATGATGTTGAACGGGCCGTGGCTGCTTCGCAGGCCATTGCCACGCCGCCCAATTATGAAACCATTCATGTCATTCCCAAAATTTTTGCCGTTGATTCGCAAACTAACATTAAAGATCCTTTAGGTATGACCGGTGTGCGCCTGGAAGTAGAAACGCAAATTATCCAGGGATTGTCCGCCCAGATAAAAAATCTGACTAAGACCATCACGCGTACCGGCCTGCAACCCGATGATTTAGTTCTTTCCATTCTCGCTGACGCGGAAGCCTGTTTGACTAAGCGCCAGAAAGAATTAGGCGTGGTTTTAGTTAATATCGGCCACGCCACCACTTCCATGGCTGTTTTTGAAGAAGGCGATATTATGACCACGGCTGTTTTTCCTGTTGGTGCCGCCCACATTACCAATGACATTGCTATTGGTTTGCGCACTTCTCTGGATACTGCCGAAGATATTAAATTAGAATACGGCGGCGCTAATCCCGGTGTCTTTGGCAAACGGGAAGAAATTGAATTATCAGAATTTAATGCCGCTGAAGATGGCCGCGTTTCCTTAAAATATATTTCTGAAATCATTGCCGCTCGTCTGGAAGAAATTTTTGAAATGGTTGATAAAAAATTGATGTCTCTTGACCGTTCTGGCTTGTTGCCGGCCGGCGTTGTCTTGACTGGCGGCGGCGCTAAATTACCCGGTCTTGTGGAAATGACCAAAAAAGAATTTCGTTTGCCTGCTTCTTTGGGTATGCCGCAAAATATTCATACTGCCATTGATAAAGTTAATGATCTGTCTTTTTCCACCGCCTTAGGTTTGGCCCTTTGGGGTTTTGAATTAGAACGCCAACATCAACTGGCCAGTGGGCAGAAATTTCCTTTTGCCGCTCCTAAATTTAAGCTGGTGGAGAAGGCCACTGACAAGACCACTGGCTGGTTCAAGAAGATGCTTGATAAATTTTAAGGACGTGCTAAGATAAGGAAACAGGGAAAATTGATAATTTTAGATAAAATAGCATTTTGCATAATAACCGCTAAAATTTATGGAAATTACACCTAATAATAACACATCAAACGAAGGGCAACAGCCAATACAAATAAGCACTGAACCGCCGACTGATATAACCGCTCATTCATCTAAAAAGTTATTTTGGATTATTCCGGTAGTATTAATGTTGATTTGTGTAATATTTCTGTTTTTAAATTTCCGGCCTTCAAATAATAATAATGACGTACAAAATAATCCAATAGTAAAAACATCCACCGATAAGCTCCCATCTAATATTTCTTCTCAAGACTTTGCTGACGTTATGAACCATCTTCCTTCAGATTTTCCTAATATTAAAAAGAGTTCGGTCATTTCAGTGGGTGTTGATAAAGATCTTGTTTATAATCAAACACCTTATGGTAATTATTCTTATTATGGTGACATTGGTTTTATTGGATCAAGAGAAGAGATGGACCAGTTAATTATTATATATCGAGATTATTTTAAAAAGAAGGGATGGATTTTTCTTGAAGAAAGCGCACATGGATCTTATTTTGAAATTACAAATTCAACAGACAAACCACGAGATATAATCCATTTTACCTATGGTAGTTATGAAAGGTCAGGACCAAACAATGATATTTATAAAATTTATATAGTTATTTACTCATTTAGATAGAAATTTGTTGATTAATTTTATGTATCCTCCAACTAACGCTAAAACCAAATCGCGCGAAATTAAGCCGGAAGTGGAAACTTTTGCCAAGATTAAAGTGGTCGGTGTCGGCGGTTCGGGCAATTCGGCCATTAACCGCATGCAAACCGACCGCATCAAAGGCGTTGATTTTGTGGCCATCAATACTGATGCTCAAGCTCTGCACCATAATTTAGCCAAAGACAAAGTTTATATTGGCAAAACCGTGACGCGCGGTTTAGGCGCGGGCATGAATCCTGATTTAGGCCGGGAAGCAGCGGAAGAATCAGTGGATGAAATTCGTGAAGTGCTCAAAGGCGCAGACATGGTTTTTATCACTTGTGGTTTGGGCGGTGGCACCGGTTCTGGCGCTTCACCCATCGTGGCGGAAATTGCGCAGGAAATTGGCGCTTTGACCGTAGCCGTGGTGACCAGACCTTTTTCTTTTGAAGGCGCTCAGCGCAAAATGATTGCCGAACGCAGCTTGGATGAACTGTCTCAAAAAGTGGATACTATTATTACCATTCCTAACGATCGCATTTTGCAAATTATTGATAAACGCACCACTTTGTTGGAAGCTTTCGGTATTGTGGATGATGTTTTGCGCCAGGGCGTCAAAGGCATTGCTGAATTGATTACCGTGCCGGGTTTAATTAATGTTGATTTTGCCGATGTCAAAGCCATTATGAATGACGCCGGTTCAGCTTTGATGGGCATTGGCTCGGCCACTGGCGAAAATCGCGCTGTGGAAGCGGCTAAGGCGGCCATTGATTCGCCTTTACTGGAACTTTCCATTGATGGCGCTAAAGGCATTCTCTTTACTATTACTGGTTCCAAAAATTTGGGCATGCATGAAGTTAATGAAGCCGCGCGCATCATTACTTCTTCCGCTGATCCTAACGCCAAGATTATTTTCGGCGCGGTTATTGATGAAAACGCCAAAGATGAATTGCGGGTGACCGTGATTGCTACTGGTTTTGGCACTTCGCCTAAAGCATCAGAACCAAAATATACTCCTACGCCTGCTTTGGACTTCACTCCGCCGATTGCTCCGCCGTTGCATAAGAAAGAACACATTCCCCAGCGCATTGAAAAAGACCGCGAGACCTTGAAAAATGAAGAAAAGAAAAAAGTGGAAGATAAGGAACAGGATGAATTGGAAATCCCGGCTTTCATTCGAAGGAAGATGATGTAAGCCGGTAATTTATCCCGAGCGACCTCGATAATTATCGGGGGAGCGGAGGCCCGCCTAACCACTTCGTGCTCGAAACGGGTGGGGATCTCCTGTTTGAGATTTTTTTGTACAAATTGACACAAATACAAACACAAATTAACATAAATTTTTATTGAGTAAAGGCGGGTTTAAAACCCGCCTTTTATAATTTCTGAAAGAATACCATCCCGATATTTATCGGGGCGGTTGAATTTCAGCCCGGAGTCCCGCCCCGCAAAATGCGGGGCGGGGCGAAGGAAATTATATAGACCAGCGCGGTTTGGCCAATAAAATATATTATGATGGCCAAACCGCGCACTCCCCGCTCTGGGCGGGGAGTACCACGGCTAAAGCCATGGGTCTCTATTTCCAGTAAATTCGTCGATCGTGAATTTTACTGGAACTAAAATATAAAATTTATTTATCAATTACGATTGTGGTTGAGGAGCAGATTTTTTTGTTTTTAAATAAAAAATCCCTTGCTTGAAAGTGCGCAGGGTGGAGTTTTTTTGGTTTGGTTTTTGGTGTGTTATAATGTATGTAGAATTTCAAATTTTTTTGAAAATTGTGGAAAACTGATTTTTGCCTTTGGCAAAAACCATCCTGAGCGAAGCCGATATCCGTCAGTTGGCGGATCGGCTGAGTCGAAGGATCCCTTAATAACCAGTAATAACCACCCTCAGCCCCTCCTTCAAAAGGAGGGGACTGAAATTATTATATGCCCAAACAAATTGAACAAATTCGCAAACGCGATGGTCGCATTGTGCCCTTTCAGGAGTCCCGTATTAAGGATGTGATTGCCAAAGCCGCAGCTGAAGTTCAGGAAATGTCAGAAAAAGACGTTGAGCGTACGGCGGCTGAGGTTAATAAAGCGCTTTATGATCAATATGACGGTCACACCATTCCGGGTGTGGAAGAAGTGCAAGATGTGGTGGTGGCAAAAATGCTGGCCGGTGGTTTTCATAAGACCGCTCGCGCTTACATGATTTACCGCCAGCGTCATAAAGAAATGCGCCTCATGCGCCAGCCCTTAACCGAGGTGATGGAAGTTTCGGATTTAGCTGATAATTCCCTGGTGGTGTTGAAAAAACGCTATTTGCTTAAAGATGATAACGGTGAAGTGGTGGAAACGCCCACCGACATGTTTAAACGCGTGGCGACCAACATCGCTTTGGCCGATGAAACCTATAAAAATCTTTATCACCAGGACGTGAATGTGGCTAAGACGGCTGCTGAATTTTATGAAGTCATGGCTAAATTGGAATTTATGCCCAATTCTCCGACTTTGATGAATGCCGGCCGTGATTTACAGCAATTGTCTGCCTGTTTTGTTTTACCAGTGGATGATAATATGGCTGGTATTTTTGATAGCGTCAAATGGACAGCCTTAATTCATCAAAGCGGCGGCGGCACCGGCTTTTCTTTTTCTCGTCTACGCCCGGAAAATGATCGCGTCAAATCCACTGGCGGCGTGGCTTCCGGCCCGATTTCTTTCATGAAAGTTTTCAATGCCGCCACGGAACAAGTCAAACAGGGTGGCACGCGCCGCGGCGCTAACATGGGCATTTTGCGCGTGGACCATCCCGATGTTTTGAAGTTTATCTCTTGCAAAGAAGATATGACTTCTTTGAATAATTTCAATATCTCTGTGGCAGTGACTGACAAATTTATGAAAGCTCTAGAAAAAGATGATGATTATGAATTGGTTAATCCACGCAACAAGGAAGTGTCGAGTAAACTTTCCGCCAAGATGGTTTTTGATTTGATTGTTAACAACGCCTGGAAAAATGGTGACCCCGGCATCATTTTTATTGACCGCATCAACGCCTTCAATCCCACGCCACAATTGGGTGAGATTGAATCCACCAATCCATGCGGCGAGCAACCATTACTGTCCTTTGAGTCCTGTAATTTAGGCAGCATCAATTTGGCTAAGATGACCAAACGAACTGATGGTAAAACCGAAATTGATTGGGAACGTTTAGAATATGTGACGCGCGTGGCCGTGCATTTTTTAGATAACGTGATTGACATGAACCGTTATCCTTTGCCACAGATTGAGGAAATGGTGGAGAAAACCAGAAAAATTGGTTTGGGCGTCATGGGCTGGGCGGATTTATTAATTCGTCTGGAAATTCCTTATAATTCTGACAAAGCTTTGAAGCTGGCGGACAAAGTTATGAAATTCATCAATGAAAAAGGCCATCGCGCTTCCGAGGAATTGGCCGCGGTGCGCGGCGTTTTCCCGGGTTTCGTGGGTTCCATTTTTGACGCCAAAAATTCCGATTACAAACTGCGCAACGCCACTGTCACCACCATCGCGCCCACCGGCACCATCTCCATCATTTCTAATTGTTCTTCTGGAATTGAACCGTTATTTGCGGTTTGCTATACAAGAAAAAATATTTTGGACGCCGGCGATGAATTGATTGAAGTCAATCCGCTTTTTTTGGAAGTGGCCAAACGCGAAGGTTTTTATAGTGATGAATTAATGCGCCAAGTGGCGCGCCAGGGTTCAGTTCACGGGGTGGCCGGCATTCCTGAAAGGTGGCAGGAAGTTTTTGTCACTTCGCACGAAATTGAACCGGAGTTCCATGTCAAAATGCAGGCGATTTTTCAGGAACACACCGATAATGCCGTTTCCAAAACAGTTAATTTCCCTAACGCCGCCACCATGGAGGATGTCAAGAATGTTTACATGCTGGCTTATAAGTTAGGCTGCAAAGGCATTACCATTTATCGCGATGGTTCGCGTGACGCTCAGGTTTTGAATGTTGGTTCGATCGGCGAGAAAACAACTCCGCGCCAGATGCCCGAGGGCGACCATGGTATTAAAAAAGAAGTGGTGCGTAAAAGTGATTTTGAAAAAATGGCCGCTCAAGCCGGCCAGCCGAATTTAATGGATTTGCTTTCACAACAAGCAACAAACAACAAACAACAGACGACAAATGACAAGCAACAATCAATAATTAACAATAAACAAAAAATAACTGACGAAAAACAGCCGAAAAATGAAAAATGCCCAGAATGCGGGCAGATGATGGAAATTAAAGAAGGCTGCATGACCTGCCCGGTGTGCGGGTGGGGGAAGTGCAGTCTTGGGTAGTCAGCGGTTTATCCCGAGCGATCCCGATAAGCGAAGCGCTATCGGGAGAGTCGAGGGATCTCGTTTTCGATTTAAGATTTAGGATTTAAGAATTATTTATTAACGAATTACGAATTAACGGATTATTATTTTTCGCGGGCGTGGGTTTTGGCCCGCGCCCGTTATTATTATGTTAAAAAAGAAAAAGCAGGATAATTTAATTCTAATTTACACCGGCTCTGGCAAAGGCAAAACCACGGCGGCTTTAGGTTTGGCGTGCCGGACACTGCGCGAGAAAATGAAAGTGCTTTTAATCCAGTTTGTGAAAGCGGAAAACAGATCGGGGGAGGTGAGTTTGAAAAAAATTTTACCAAAACTGGAAGTAAGGTGTTTTGGAAGAGGTTTGACGACCAAAAATCAGAAATTAGAAATCAGAAAACAGGAAAAGCAAATTTCGGGTGCGGGACTGAAGTTTGCGGAGCAAAAAATTAAATCCGGTCAACATCAAGTGATAATTTTGGACGAAATTTTGGTGGCTTATAATTTGGGGTTGATTAAATTAAATGCTATAATTAAATTAATCAAACTGGCGCGTCAAGTCAAAGGCAAAATGTTTTTAGTGCTAACCGGCCGCGGTTGCCCGAAAAGTTTATATGCGCATGCTGATTTAGTAACGGAGATGAAAGAAATAAAGCATCAATATAAGAAGGGTATTTTAGCAATTAAAGGTATAGATTTTTAATCAAGCTAGAGTTACGAATGTACTAATAAAACGAATGTACGAATTCGTATATTCGTACGATTCGTAAATTCGTAGGAGAACTATGTTTAACAAAAAACCTGAAAATTTAACTACCGAAGAATTGCTCTGGAAAATTTATAAAAATACGGAAAAAACCCGTCGCTATATTTTTTGGGGTAAAATTATGTCCCTGATTTATCTTTTGTTGATTATTATCCCCATTATTTTAGCAATCATTTATCTGCCGCCCATGTTGGAAAAAGTTTTACAACCCTATCAATCTCTTTTAAATAAAACTAATCAAAGTTCGGACCTGCTTAATCAACTGAAAGATTTGCCAGCCAATGGCTTAGACCTTAATAGCTTGCTCGAAGTTTACAAAAAATAGTTTCTTAAATAATTCCTCGCACTCTAGCTGCGAGGTAATTATTTTTAGATCGTTTTTTATGCTGAAAATTTTACTCCACACCTGTTGCGCGCCCTGCGGCGCTTATGTTATTGAACAGCTTCAAAAACAAGGCCACGCGGCCGTGGTTTTTTTCACCAATGATAATATTTATCCTCAGGCTGAATATGAGCGGCGCCAAGAGGAAATCAAAAAATATTGCCAAATTCAAGGTGTAGAATTTTTAACCAGCGACTATCATCCTGAAGCCTGGCTGGCAGCGGTCAAAGGTCTTGAAAATGAACCAGAAGGCGGCGCGCGTTGTCTTGTCTGTTTTCGTTACCGTTTGGCAAAAACAGCCCACCAAGCTCGAGCCATTGGTTGCGATTTTTTTGCTTCCACTCTCTCTATTTCCCCGCATAAAAATTCAGCCGTGGTCAATGCCGTTGGCCAAGAAGTGAGCGAGAAAATTGGGGTGCCATTTTTGGCCGCTGATTGGAAAGAAAATAATGGTTTTCAATGTTCTTGCGAGCTTTCCCATCAGCATCAATTTTATAGACAGAATTACTGTGGCTGTCAGTTTTCTCTGAGAAAAGAGGAATAGGGGAGAAGCAAATTAAATTTTTGCTTGTCATGGTGGAAAATGCTATAATAAAAATAGAAAGGTAATCTAAATATATGTTTCTTTTTCATCGTCAAAGTTTGGCTAAAGAAACCTGGCTATGGGGAGTCGCAGCAGGTGTAGCCGAGGCAATTTATATTGGCCTGGTGGCTTTTGCCATGAGAGGTTTAAACACCTTATTTTCCGGTCCAGACACGACGGAAAATTTTGTGCCGAATTTTTTAATCTTTCTGCTCTTTTTCGTTTTGAGTGCTTTGATTTCAGCAGCTCTAGTTTTTGGTCGCCCCCTGTTTCTTCTTTTAGATAAGAAAGTGCGCGAGGCGGTGGCGACTTTGGTGGCTACAATTTTAACACTTTTGGTGATATTTTTAGCAGTGGTAATTTTGATTTTGATTTTATAAATAATTAATACAAATTACAAATCGAATACAAATATACAAATTACAAATCAGATCTGCGTTATTCGTATATTTGTAAAGATTCGTAATCCGTAGGAAATCTATGTTTTTTGGTTTTTTACTTGTAGGTTTAGGTATTCTTTTTCTGCTCAAAAATTTGGGCATCATTACCGGTCCAACCTGGGGCATTATTTGGCCCTGTGCCGTGATTGCTATCGGCCTTTCCGCAGTTTTTAAGAAGAATAAAAAGATTTGGGAGTAAAAGCCCAAGGTAAAAGATTTTAGTTATTTCTCTTTTTAATTCTGAATGTTTTTCAGAACTTTTTGTGAATTATGAAAAATATTAAACCTAAAAAACTACTTTTTTTCCTGGTCGTAACTTGTTTAGTGCTTATTGTTTGGGGCGCGCTTTGCGCTTGGTTATTCCAAACTAAGTTTATAGGACAGAATTTATTGCCAATAGATTTAACACAACTTGATAATTCCTATCGTTCTCAAGTGCGGCAATTAATGAATGATTATGAGACACGAGCAGCCGCGCTTGATCCAGCTGATTATGCCGCTCGCCTGCTCCATGTCCAGACAGCCTTGGAAAAACTTTTAGCTTTGCGTTTGGTTAAAGCTGAAAAAGATTTTCATCTAGATTTGGTTGTGGCCTTTACCACCGCTCAAAACGGCTATACCGCGCTGCAAAATGGCCAGACAAAAACCGGCCATGCTTTGGTGCAAGAAGCAGCCGCGCAAATGGCTGATTTAAAACAAACTCATGACTGGCTGAAATAATTTTTTGCGCTTATGTTTTTCTTAAAAAGAATCTCTCCTTTTTTGATTGCCTTAGTTAATGTGGTGGTGCTGGAAGTCTTAATCAAGCAGCCCCAGTTAGTTTGGTGGCTGGGATTTTTTTTGTGTTTTTTCAATCTTCTTTGTCTTTGGCTGCTGATCCAAAAGTCCCTGGGCTTTAAAGCCGGTTTTCCTTTTTTAATAACCTATTTATTGCTTTCCATCGGTTTGCTTTTGAGTTTGCTTTTTATTGAACTCAGTTTTGTCAAGCAAGCTTTTATTTTTTTGGTTGCCCTATTGTTTTTTCTTTATCAAGAAAACCTTTTTCGTTTCCTTTATCTGCCTGAAAAATATAAGGCCTTTAGTTTGGAAAATCTTAATAATACTGTTAATATTTTGACTTTCCTATTTTTAACTATTGCCAATTTTGCTGCCATCACTTATTTTGATTTAAAATTGGGCTGGGCTTTGTTGCTGGCTTTTCTTTTGGTGACCATTTCCCTTATCCTTTTTCTGCGCGCGGTTAAAATTCCCATTCGCGGTCAGGGCCGTTATTTTGGCGCTGTTTCTTTATTGCTGGTGGAAATTTTTGTCCTGCTTGTTTGGTTGCCTTTTAATTTTTATCTCAAGGCGTTGCTTTTTACCACCTTATATTATTTAATGTCGCACATTGCCAAAGATGTTATTCTGGGTGCGCTCAACAAAAAACACCTGCTTTGGTTATTAATAGTTAGTTTGAGTATTTGGTTGGTGCTTTTTGTTACCGCCCGTTGGACTTAATTCTAATTTTTTTAAAATATGCCAAAAATTTCTTCAGAGAAAAATAAAGGTCAGCGGGGTGTGGCTGATGCCACCAGAGTTGAGGATTTTTATGATCAAAATGGCGAGCCCGCAGATTTCCAAAAGCCACTGACCCACAGCCGCGCTTTGGTCATTGGTTTGGCCAGCGGCGTGATTTTTGGTTTTCTGGCTGGTTTAGTAGGCGTGATTTTCTTTTTTTCCGGCGCTCTGGCTGGCTTAAAAATTGGGCCCGAATATCTTTTTCCAGCGCAACAGTTAAAAATTGAAAGAAATGAACAAGTCAATGTTTTAGAAGATGAACGTTTGGAACAGGTCAGTCAAGAAGCCAAGACCTCTATTGTTTCTCTTTTTAAAAAGAAATCAATTTCGAATAAGCTTTTAGATAATATTTATCTTCCCACCGACCGGCTGGCCATGGGTTTTGTTTTAACCAACGACGGTTGGATTTTAACTCAAAAAGACGCTCTAACCAATCCCGAAGGCACTTATGTAGTGACTACGTTTGATAAACAAATTTTGACCGTAGAAAAAATTATTTTTGATGATTACAATAATGTCGCTTTTCTTAAAACTAACGGTCGTAATTTAAATACGCTTGGCCTGTCGCCAGCCAGCAATCTGACTGCCGGCGACAAACTTTTACTTTTCCAATCTTTTGATGGCGCCGCTGATCTGCGGGTGGTGCGTGTCATGCAAACTAATTTTAAAGATGCCGCTAACACTAAAGCCTTGCTCAAGGCCACTAGTCAAGTGAGCAGCTTTTTGCTTTTGGACCAAGTTTTGGGCAAAAATTTCTGGGGTGGTCCAGTTATCAATTTAGCCGGCGAAGCCGTGGGTATTTTGCTTAACAAAGACGGCTTGGAAAAAGTGGTGGTCTACGAAGATTTGAAGCGCGGTTTAGAAGAAATTTTGGCTGGCCAAGATAAAATTGAACGCGTTTCTTTGGGGGTGAAATATCTGGATTTAAGTCAGTTAGTTGGCGGCAGTATAAAAATTAAAAAAGGCAATGAAGTCCGGCCGTTAGAAAATGGCGCCTTGGTGGCGGAGTTGGTAGCTGGTTCGCCCGCGGCTAAAGCCAAAATTCAGGTTAATGATGTCATTATTAAAGTTGGTACCGAAGATGTTAATACCTGGAATAATTTAAGCCGTTTGATTCAAAATTATAAAAAAGGTGAAAGTGTTAACTTAACGATTTTACGTGAGGGCAGTGAGGAAGAAAAGGTGGTGACGGTTAATTTTTAAAGATGTTTATGCATAATTTAATCCGTAAACCACATTTGCTTTTTATTCCGCATCAGGAAAATAATTATCAGCCACACGCCCTGCGGCACCGGCCGCTTTTAATTTACTCTTTGTTGTTAGTGTTGGTGAAATTTGTCGCTACCATGCTGTTATTGAATCTTTATCCTAATGAAGCGGAATTTTCCACCATTACTACTAAACGGATTATTGAATTGTCCAATCAGGCGCGGGCGGAAAAAGGCATTTCTATTTTGCGGGAAAACGATCTGCTTAATCAAGCCGCTGCTCTCAAGGCGCGCGACATGCTCGCCCATAATTATTTTGCTCATTATTCGCCGCAAAAAGTGGCGCCCTGGCATTGGTTTAAGGAAGTGAATTACAACTATACTTATGCTGGCGAAAATCTGGCCATGAATTTTTCTGAAGCTGAAGATGCCCTGTCGGCCTGGTTAGCTTCGCCCACGCATCGTGATAATATTTTATCGCAAAATTATGAAGACATTGGCGTGGCCGTCGTGGTCGGCGAAATTAATGGCACGGAAACCACTTTAGTGGTGCAGCTTTTTGGCCAGCGTTTTGTGGCCATTGCCGGCGAGGAAACTTTCCGACCAGAGGCGCGGGAAGTTCAGGTGCCGGCGCCAAACAATCAGCCATCAATACCTGTTGAAAATCAGGCGCCAGCCACCGTGGAAATTACGCCTCAAGCTTCGCAGCAGGAAGTCACTTTAACATCCGGGAACAGCGGTCATTGGTTGACTAAATTTATTAATTTCTCCACTCGTTTCATTTTCGTCTTGCTTGTTTTCATCATTATTAACTTGCTGCTGACCATCTTTATCCGCATTGAAATTCAGCACAAGCCAATTATCCTTCATTCTTTGTTGGTTATTCTTTTAGGCCTGGCCATGATTTTCTTCCGCACCCACTTTATGGAAGGTTTAGGTCAAATTATTGTGATGTAAAATATTTAGGAAAATAATGAATTTTTTTAAATTAATCAAATTTATCTGGCAATACCTTGAGTCACAAAAACGGCTCATTTTTTGGTGTACCTTTTTATCAGCCCTAGCTTCAGCCGTCTCAGCCGTTATACCCATTGTTTATGGGCGATTGGTTGATGAAGTGGTAAAAAATGGAATTAATAATCTTTGGCAATTAGTCATTACCATCAGCGTTTGGCTGGTTTTTGTGGTCTTGGCTGGTTGGATTTCGCGTTACGTTTATTTTCAGGGCGAATTGATTGGTTTTAAAGCCTACCACTCTTTTTTAGCGGATATTTATAGCCATTATTTAAGATTGCCATTAAGTTTCCATAAAGATAAAAAAGGCGGCGAACAATTAAATAAAGTTGATCGTGCCGCCAGTTATGTTTGGAATATTGTGGCTAATGTTTTATTTTATCTAGTTCCGGGTTTTCTTTCAGCGGTGGTAGCGATCGCGTTGATGTTTTCCGCCGAATGGCGTTTGTCCATTTTGATTGTTGTTGTCTTAATTTTTTACAGTTACATTACCATTCAAAAAGTTAAGCCAACAATTAAAGCGCAAAAAATCATCAATCGTGACTGGGAAAAATTATGGGGCAGAATTTTTGATTCTTCCAATAATATTGATTCCGTTAAAAATTTTGTGAGAGAAGAAATGGAAGTCATTAATATCAAAAAACATTCCGAAAACATGGTTAAGAAAGTCAAGGAAAATACTTGGCTCTGGCGTAAACTTGACGCCTGGCATAATAATATTCAAGGCATAACTTTTATTTTGGTTTTTGCTCTCTCTATCTATTTAATGTCTTTAGGCCAGATGACAGCCGGTTTGTTAGTTACTTTTATTGGTTATGTTAATTTAGTTTTTAGGCCTTTCGGGCAATTAGCTGATAATTATCGCACAATTCAACGTGGAATTTCAGCCATTAACGTGGCCATTAAATTATTTGATTTGGAAGTGGAAGGGTATGAAACGGGTAAAAAATTAGAAACAGTTCGGGGTTTGGTGGAATTTAGAAATTTAAGCTTTGCTTACTTAGAAAAAGGGAAACATGTTCTTTTAGGGATTAATTTTGTGGCCGAACCGGGACAAATGGTGGCCTTAGTGGGCGAATCAGGTACCGGTAAAACAACTCTTTTAAGCTTATTATCGCGTTTTTACCAGCCAACCAAGGGTAAAATATTTTTAGATGGAGTCAACATTAAAGATTTAAACTTGGCATTTTTGCGCAGCCAAATTGCTTTAGTGCCGCAGGAAATTTCGCTTTTCAATGATACTTTAAAGAATAATTTGCTTTATGCCAGCAAAAACGCCAGTGAGCAGGAAATAATCGAAGCCCTGAAAGCCGCCAATGCCTGGGAGTTTGTGCAGAAATTTCCGAAAAAATTAAATCAGATTGTTGGTGAACGCGGCATTAAGCTTTCCACTGGCCAAAAACAGCGAGTGGCCATTGCTCGCGCTCTTTTGCGCGATCCCAAAATTTTAATTTTGGACGAAGCCACCTCATCTTTGGATTCTGTTTCAGAACATTTGGTGCAGGAGGCCCTCAAACGGTTGATTGTCGGCCGCACGACTTTTGTCATTGCCCACCGGCTGTCCACCATTGTTCACGCGGACAAAATTTTAGTTTTTAATAAAGGCCAGCTGGCCGAGCAGGGTAAACATCAGGAACTGGTGGCTAAGAACGGCGTTTACGCCAAACTTTATCAAGGACAGAAATTTTAACAATACAAAACAATAAAAAAACAACCCCGAACTTGGTTCGGGGTTTTTTAGTCAAAGAGCTGCGTCTTTCAAGGCTTTTTCTAAGACTTTTGACCTTAAGCTACACATCTCTATTTCGTCAAGAAGTTTTTTTGCCCTATCTTCACAGTTAATAAAATTTGACGGTCTAGGTGAAAATTCATTTGATGGCGGAGAATAAAAATCAATATCTAGTCCATGATTATTATATTTTTCTATTTGTTTTATCAACCTGGTTAAAATTTTCTTTTTTTCTTCATCACTGAAGCAATTGGATTTATTAAGTTTTTCCAAACTTAAGAAACAAACAAATCCAGATGCTTTAATTGAAATATTTTTTACAAAAGCTTTTCGGACTTTCTTATTGATTAAATGATCCTGGGCCGCTATGATACCTAAAATTCGCAGAACTTCATGCTTCGCACCCAAGGCCACCTCAATTCTTTTAGGGTTTTGATGTAATATTTCAGCGATTGCCTTATAATTTTCTATTTTTATATAACACCATCTAGATAATAATTGATAAATCTTTTTATCATCAAAATTATCATTGGGCGTTATTTCTCTGTAATCCCAATCCGGCAGGTTCTTTTCTTTTTTTTCTTCTTCTTCTTCAGTATATGATTTTTTTTCTATCACACTTACACTTGCGGGCACCGGAACAGAAGTATTTGATTTAAGGCGCTCCGTTAAGGCAATAAAAAAATTAGCCGCAGCTTCTTGAAGCTCCGGAGACAACTTCATTCCCGGGTCGTTTTTTACTTTCCTTTTAGAGATTTTTTTCGAGGTAGCGCCATCAGTTTTCGCCGGTATGGCCACTCGTTCTTCCTGTGTATTTTCTTCCATGGATAGCCCCCTTATTTTGCTTTGTTTAAAGTTCAGTTATTTATACCAAAGTCATCTTATTACGCTTTCTTTTTTTTGTCAAATAGATTGGAAAATGATAAAGTGAATGCAAGCTAAATTGCTTTAAATAGACCTATTTTATGCCTTTAAAAGATTTAAACCCAGCCCAGCTTCAGGCCGTGCAGCACACAAGCGGCCCGCTGTTAATTGTGGCCGGTGCCGGCACTGGCAAAACCACCGTGATTACTGAAAAAATCGCTTATTTAATCACGGAAAAAAATATCAAAAGCGAAGAAATTTTAGCCCTGACTTTTACTGATAAAGCCGCCATCGAAATGGAGGAACGGGTTGACCGTCTTCTGCCCTATGGCTATACCGATTTATGGGTGATGACTTTTCATGCTTTTTGTCAGCGCCTTTTGGAGCAGCACGGTTTAGATATTGGTTTGCCTAATAATTTTAAACTTTTAAATCAAACCGAACAGTGGCTTTTGGTGCGCCAGAATTTAGATAAATTTAATTTGGATTATTATCGTCCGCTTGGCAATCCGACCAAATTTATTCACGCTTTGATAAAACATTTTTCTCGCTGCAAAGATGAAGAAATCGGGCCGGCAGAGTATTTGAAGTATGCAGAGAATTTAAAAATAAATTTGGATTCCATGGAAGCAAGTGGAGGGGTGACATTAAAACATAAAAGCATTAAAACATTAAAGCAAGACCCCCTCCCTCCGACTGCTGTCGGAGGACTCCCCCTTATCAAGGGGGAGAGTTTAAAAGCTCCCCTCCTTGATAAGGAGGGGGTTGGGGGAGGTAACGAGGAAGAAATTAATACATCAGAAATAATTCGTCTTATTGAAGTCGCTAATGCTTACCACGTTTACCAGCAACTCTTATTGGATAATGGCGCGTTGGATTTTGGCGATTTAATCAATTATACTTTGAAGCTTTTCCGGACGCGCCCCCAGATTCTCAAAAAATATCAAACCCAATTTAAGTATATTTTAGTGGATGAATTTCAGGATACCAACTGGGCGCAATATGAGCTAGTTAAATTGCTTTGCGGCCAGCAGCCAAACTTGACAGTGGTTGGTGATGATGACCAGTCAATTTATAAATTCCGCGGCGCCAGCGTCTCTAATATTTTGCAGTTTAAGGAAGACTTTCCTCAGTCTGCGGAAATTTTTTTAAATCAAAATTATCGTTCCAGCCAAAATATTCTAGACTTAGCGTATAATTTTATCCAACTGAATAACCCGGAACGTTTAGAAATTAAATTAAGAAATCAGAAAACAGAAAACGGAAATCAGAAATTAACAAAAAAACTGATCGCGGATACAAGTGCGGCGGGAACCGTTGAACACTTACATTTTAGTACGGAGACGGAAGAAACGGCCGGTGTTGTCAATAAAATTATTGAATTATACAACGCAGCTAAAGAAGATGTTTCTTGGAATGACTTTGCCGTTCTCATTCGCGCTAATCATCAGGCCGAGGGGTTTTTAAACGCTTTGCAGGCCGCAGCCATTCCTTTCAATTTTGTTGCCAGCAAAGGGCTTTATGCCAAAGAAATAATTTTGGATATTTTTGCCTATCTCAAATTGTTGGATAATTATCATGAGTCATTGGCTTTTTGGCGCCTGCTCAATCTGCCTTCAATTAAAATCAAACTCGAGGATTTGATGGAGCTTTCCCGTTTTGCCAATCGCAAAGCGCTTTCGCTTTTTGAAGCCGCCCAACAAATTGATGTTTTAAATAATTTAACCGCGGAAACCAAAAGAAAAATAAAAAAGATTTTGTCCTTGCTCGCGGCGCACACGCTTTTGGCTAAAGAAAAAAGCGTCCAGGTAATGGTTTTGAAATTTTTGGAAGATTTTAGCTATCAGCAGTTTTTATTAGCGCCTGAAAACGAACAGTCAATTCTTTTTGTCCGGCAGCTTTTGGAAAAAATTGATGATTTTCAAAATTCTTTTGCCGATAAATCAGTCCGTAATTTTATGGCTTTAATTGAGCTGGAGCTGGAAGCTGGCGAGGCCGGCAGTTTAAGTGCAGAAGCCGCTGAAGGTCCGGAAGCGGTGAAAGTCATGACCGTGCATGCCGCCAAGGGTTTGGAATTCAAATATGTTTTTATTGTTAATTTAGTTGACAAAAGATTTCCTTCTTTGGAACGGCGCGAGCCGATTGAATTGCCTGACGCTTTGGTTAAGGAAAAAATTCCCAGTGGCGATATTCATTTACAGGAAGAACGGCGTCTTTTTTACGTGGCCATGACGCGCGCTAAACGTGGTCTATTTTTCACTTCCGCTGAAAATTATGGCGGCAAAGAAAAGAAAAAAGCCTCGCGATTTTTGTTTGAAGTGGGTCTTCAGGAGAATGTCATTCCGAACTCGCATCCCGAGTACTCGGGACGGGTGAGGAATCTCGTGAGTCACAACATCATCCAAACAGAAGCGAGATCTCTCGTCGATCCGATTACTATCGGATCTTCTCGGGATGACAAAAACCTAAAAGCCCACTTCTCTTTTTCCGCTCTCAAGGCTTACGAAACTTGCCCCTATCAATATTATTTAGCTTATCTTTTGCGTCTGCCTGTCATTGGCAAAGCCACTTTCAGTTTTGGTAAAACTATGCACGTAACTTTGCAAAAATTTTTCTCTTTAATTAAAGAACATGGTGAAATAGAGCAGGGAAATTTGTTTGGCAATAAGAAAGCAGAAACGACTTTGCCGCCGTTGGAAAAATTAATGGAAATTTATCAGGCCTCTTGGCTTGATGACTGGTATGAAAATAAAAAACAGAAAGAAGAATATCGCGCTCGCGGTGAAAAATCATTGCGCGCTTTATACGCGCAATTGCAAACAAACGGCTTGCCTAAAATTTTAGATCTAGAAAAAGGTTTCCATTTTAAGCTGGCGGATTATACTATTAAAGGCGTCATTGATCGGGTGGATCAAACCGCTGCGGGCATAGAGATCATTGATTATAAAACCGGCGGCGCCAAGACAGGAAAAAACGTTGATAAAGACCAGTTGCTGATATATCAATTAGCCGCCGCGGAAACTTTTGGCTGGCCAGTGGCTAAAATGTCTTTCTATTATTTAGATGATAATTCGGTGGTTTCTTTTTTAGGTTCCGCTGATGATTTGCAAAAACAAAAAGAGAAAATGCTTAATTTAATCGCTGGCATTAGAAGTGAAAATTTTATTGCCACCCCCAGTTCATTTAATTGTCAGTATTGCGACTTCAGAAGTATTTGCAAATACAAGGAAATTTAGGTAAATATGTTTTCATCTATTGCTAATGTTTTAAATAAATCACTTAAACAAAAAAGCGGCTTGGCTTCCCAGATTACCGCCGCTTTGGTGTGCGAAGAGTTTGAAAAAATCGTGGCCGCTCAATGGCCGGAGCAGGCTCAAACCAAAATTAAAGCTCTTTATCTGAAAGATAAAATTTTAGCCGTGGCTTTTCTCTCTTCTGTCTTGGCTCAGGAAGTTAAGCTTCAGGAACGCGCCATTCTGCGGGCTTTGAATGAAAAATTCGGGGCAGTGGTGGAACGCCTTAAATATGTGGTTTAAAAAATATTTTAGATTAAGCGAGTTAGCAACTGCTTGCTCCTCTGACAAAAAATTGTTATAATTAAAGGTGAAAAAAAGTAACAAAATAAATGTCATTTCGACCAAGCCCCGCGACTTTGGGAGGCGCGTGGAGAAATCCTTTTTATTTTTATTTTGGTAGACCGAAGGGATCCCTCGGCTTCCCCGATAGTTATCGGGATCGCTCGGGAGACAATTTTCTATGACCCTTGGCAAATATTTATTTTTAATGGCTCTGGCCACTTTACTTTGCTGGGGGGCGCTCGCGCTCGTTGTTTTTTTTGTTGATCCTGAAAGTTCCGGTAATTTTGGCATTTTAATTTTCTTTTTAGCGGTTTTCTTCGCCATCACCGGCACCGCCGCTTTGCTCGGTTTTCTGCTGCGCCATTTTTTTCAGCCTCATGAATTCGCCGCTTTTAAAGTTAAAAATTCTTTTCGTCAGGGCATCTGGCTCGGTCTGATCGTGGTTATCACTCTTTATCTTTTTAGTCAGGATTTGGCCGCTTGGTGGAATCTTTTAATTTTAATTTTATTCTTTTCTGCCCTGGAGATATTTTTTGTGGGGCTAAGAAAAGAAAAATAAATTAATTCTATGTTAAAAAAAATAATACCCAGTGAAAACCCCGATGCCTGGAAAGGAGAAAGAGAAATAGGACGCGTTCCTCTTCAGGTTAATAAGGATCAAGAGGGTTTCTTTTTTACTTTTGAAGCCCAAACCAATGATGAAGCTTGGATTTTAAATCAAGCGATTGATCGGGTTTTTAAAGATAATAGGGAACGTCATTTATTAGAACCAGTTTATGCGGGAAACTATGATAATAAAAATTTTGCTGGCCGGCATCAATGGCGTTTAAGAGGTGTGAAAGAAGAAGATATCAAAGAGATCATAATTGAAATTAAGAAATGGGCGCTTAAAATTAAAGCCAGTGAAATGGTGGAAGCATAAATCTATAAATTTAGGTGAGCATTAAAATCTATGCAATCTCAATTAGCACATTTGCGCCAAGAATTTTTAAAAAAAATGAATTTAAGCCAGACCGTCGAGGATTTGGAAAAATTTTATATCGAATATCTAGGCCGCCAGGGCAAACTGACGGAAATTTTTAAGCAGGTGAAAGACGTGGCCGCTGAGGAAAAGCCGATAGTTGGCAAAATTATCAATGACATAAAGATGGAAGCGGAAAAAGTTTATAGTGAACTTGAATTAAGAATTAAGAATAATGAATTAAAGGAAACTGAAACCAAGAATACTTTTGATCCGACCGTGCCCGGAACAACGTACGACATTGGTTCGCTTCATCCAACTACCATTATTAAAAATGAACTAAATGATGCTTTTCGCCAGATGGGCTTCGAAATTTATGAAGGTCCGGAAATCACCAGCGAAGGTTATGCTTTTGATAATTTAAACTTTCCGCCTGATCATCCGGCGCGCGAATCCATGGATACATTTTGGATTAAAACTCAAATGTCAAATGTCAAAGGTCAAAACTTAGGGACACAAGAAAAAGGATTTGAGAGATTGTGTTTGCGGCCGCATTTGACCGGCGCTTCCGTGCGCTTTATGCAAACGCACCAGCCGCCGTTCCGTTTTGTCTATCCCGGTCGCGTTTTCCGCAGCGAAGCCACTGACGCCGGTCACGAAGCTGCTTTTTATCAATACGAAGCTTTAATTGTAGATGATAAAATTTCTTTTGCCGCTGGTAAAATTTTAGTAAAAGCAATTTTGGAGCGAGTTTTTGGCAAAGAAATTAAAATTCGCATGCGCGCGGGCTTTTTCCCTTTTGTGGAGCCGGGTTTTGAAATCGATATGCAATGCCAGGTTTGTGGAGGAAAAGGATGTTCTGTTTGCAAACACAAAGGTTGGGTGGAAATCATGCCAGGCGGTGCGCCGCATCCTAATGTTTTGCGAGCGGGTGGTTTGGACCCCAAAAAGTGGCAGGGTTTTTATTTGAATGTGGGCTTGGACCGTTTGGTGATGATGAAATATGGCATTGATGATATTCGTTTATTACACAGCGGCGATTTAAGATTTTTAAAACAATTTTGATTTTATGAAAATTCTCTATGCCGGCGGCGGAACCATGGGCTCCGTGAGTCCCTTAATTGCCATCCATCAAAAACTTATCACAAGTTACGAGTTACGGGTTACGAGTTACAACCCTCTTTGGCTGGGCACAAAAAGTGGTGTAGAAAGAAGCGTAGTAGAAAAAGAAGGAATTGAATTTAAAGTTATTGCGGCGGGCAAACTGCGCCGCTATTTTGATTTGCGCAATTTGATTGATATTTTTAAAATTAAACTCGGTTTTTTTCAAGCGCTGGCCATTATTAAAAAATTTAAACCCGATATAATTTTAACCGCCGGCAGTTTTGTGGCCGTGCCCGTAGTCATGGCTGGCTGGTTTTTGCGCGTGCCGTCAATCGTGCACCAGCAGGATGTGCGGCCTGGCTTGGCCAATAAAATTATGGCCAAGTTTGCCACCAAAATTACCGTGGCTTTGGAAAAATCTTTAAATGATTTTCCAAAAAACAAAGTTGTGTTTGTTGGTAACCCCATACGCTTATCCGCTTTCGCCCCATCGATTCCAAAAGATATTCAACCCAATTGGACTACGGCGGACAGGCTTAAGCCTTTATTATTAGTAATTGGTGGTGGTACTGGTGCTTTGAATTTGAATAAAATAGTATGGAATTCTCTGGATAAATTGAGTGATATTTGTAATATCATTCATATTACAGGAAAAAATAAATCAAATCTTGATTACACGTTACTCGTTACACGTTACTCATCACAATATAAATCTTTTGAATTTTTAAACGATGAAATTTTTTCTGCTATGGCACAGGCCGATTTGGTAATTTCCCGAGCCGGTATGTCAGCTCTGACCGAACTGGCCTATTTCAAAAAGCCAACCATAATTGTGCCCATCCCCAATTCGCACCAAGAAGAAAATGCCGAATATTTTGCCGAACGCGGTGCTGGAATTTATTTAAAACAGAACGAGTTAGATAATGTTAGATTAGTAAGAGAAATTAAAAAATTATTGGAGAATGAAAATTTACGAAAAGAAATGGGGGAGCGAATGAACGAAATTTTCTGCGATTATGGCGGAGAGAAAATTATTCAAGAAATTGAAAAGATTGCTGGAAAATAAAAAAGCCCCAATAGTGAATGGGGCAAGTAGAATATGTGCTAAAAAAATTTTACAATTATTCTTCAGTTTCATATTCACCGCAATGGCAGCATTCATTTGGTCGTCCACATTTCAAACAGATAACATCTCCTTCATCTGTTAGGCACACTCCCATTGCTAACTGAATTGCTTCGGGCATAGTGCAATTTTCGCCAATCTCTGGCCTTATTTTGCCGGCTTCCATGTCGTAGGCTGTCTGCAATTGCATAAAACCTCCTTGATTTTTGTCTTGTTTTTGGCTCAATCGAGCCGATTTTAGCAGAAATGTGGCTCTGCCGTTAACTACCATATTTAATATTAGCAAAATTAAAAAATTATGTCAAGTCCGGTGAAATTTCATGCGCCTATCGGCGAATTGACCTCCCCCGCCCCTCCTTATTAAGGAGGGGATAATAAAACCACTTAAATCAAAAACCGTCCCGCATTTGCGGGACGGTTTTCTTATTGGCAATTAAATTACCACTTTTTTTCTTTCGGAGGTTGAGCTTCATTGACCACAATCTGGCGGCCATCCAATTCCTTGCCATTAAACATGTCAATGGCAGCCTGAGCTTCTTCTTCCGTGGACATTTCCACAAAACCGAAACCCTTGGAACGATTGGTTTGGCGGTCAATAATGACCGTGGCGGAAACCACATTACCAGCCTGAGCGAAAGCATTGTTTAAACTTTCGTCAGTGGTGCCCCAGCTCAAATTTCCCACAAATAATTTCTTATTCATACAAATGATTCATAAAATAATAAATGGGTGCAAGCATGACCTTTATGTGTTTTTGTTAAAAAAATCGCTCTTTTTAACACCCAGTTATCATTTTAGGACACTTGGAGAAAACACTTTTTAGCACTTACACTAGCCCGCGTTGGCGGGTTTAGAATTATCTCCGTTCAAGCGGAAAAATTCTCTGCCTTAAATTGCTTTTTCGGCATTATTTCTATTATAGCGCATTCGCAAACTTTTGTAAAGTGGAGGCGGTGGTGAGAAAGAAAACCCCAATCCAGATTGGATTGGGGTGTATTTTTACTGTTGAAACAAAGAATCAATGGATTCTTCGTAATGAAATCGGCTGATGGCGGTGGCAAAAATTCTAGAAACATCAACAACCTCAATTTTATCGCAGAGTTTTTCTGGTGGCAAATGAATAGTATTAGTTACCACTACTTTTTTTAATTTCTCAATTTTGTTTATGACCTCTAAGGCATGGCCAGAAAAAACGGGGTGGACCAAAGAAGCGTAAATATTCAAACAATTGTCTTTGATGCAAGTTTCTGTGCCTTGGGCCATAGTGCCGAGAGTATCACCAATGTCATCAACAATCAAAACGTTTTTTTCTTTCACCGAGCCAATTATTTTTATTTCTCCGACTCGGTTGTGCCCGGTTCTGATTTTGTCTCCCGCAATGCGTTCAGTTTTAAGTTTTTCAGCATAATAACGTGCCATTTTGCTACTACCAGCATCGGTTGACATGACCGCTAAGTTTGGAATTGATGAAAAAGATGACCACATGTTTTCAGTGAGATAGAGATGATCATGTAGTGTTTTAGTAAAAGCGGCCAGAATGGCGGCGTTATGTAATTCAGCCAGAATTACTGCTGTTGCGCCGGCTGTTTCAATTAAACGGCAAATTAAAGCGGCTGACATGGAAACACGTGGTTGGTCTTTTCTATCCTGTCGGGCATAACCAAAATAAGGAATAACCGCGATAATTTTTTCAGCTTTCGCTAGTTTGGCCGCATCAATCAAAAGCAATAATTCCATGATAGTAAAATCACTAATTGTTGATTGAATAATAAAAACATCTTTGCCGCGAATGCTTTCTTGGTATTGGACCCAGTGCTCGCCATCGCTGAATATTTTGCTGGTTAGAGGACCAAGCTTAACGCGCAGATGAGCAACAATTTTTTCAGCTAAAGGACGATTGGAACTCCCAGAAAAAACTACAGCTTTATCCGGCAGAAGTGGTTTGATTTCAAGCATCTTTCCTCCTTTGTTTTTGGTTGTAAAAGGATGTTTTTCTCCACTCTTATTTTACCGCATTTTAAAATTTTGGCAAGTTTGACCAAAATAAGGAGAAGGGCTATAATTTTATTGAAATCTTAAAGGAAAATATAGTGATAATTTTGACATTTGATCTTTGAATTTTGACATTACGTTTTTATGTTCATTAAGAAAATTGGTATTGACCTCGGCACCACTTATACTTTGGTCTTTTTACCCGGCAAGGGCATCATCATCAACGAACCATCGGTGGTGGCTTTTAGCACTTCTGACAAAAAAGTTTTAGCCGTGGGTGATGAAGCCAAAGAAATGATTGGTCGCACACCTGACACTATTGTGGCCGCCCGTCCTTTGAAAGACGGCGTCATTGCCGATTACAAAACCACCGAAGCCATGCTGCGTTATTTTATCAATAAAGCTCTGGGCGGCGTGCGCCTTTTTCGTCCCGAAGTGATGGTGGCCGTGCCGGCCGGCATTACTTCCACGGAAAAACGCGCAGTTATTGATGCCACGCTCGCGGCTGGTGCGCGCGCGGCCTATATTATTAAAGAACCCATTGCCGCGGCCATTGGCGCTAACATTCCCATTGGTTCCGCTTCTGGCCACATGATTGTCGACATGGGCGGCGGCACTTGTGAAATGGCGGTGATTTCTCTGGGTGGCATTGTGGCCAACACTTCCGTGCGCATCGGCGGCAATAAAATGGACACCGCCATTCAGGAACACATTCGCCGTCAATACAATCTGGCCATTGGCGAACAGTCCGCCGAAATGATTAAAATTGAAATTGGTTCCGCGCTTTTTTTAGACGCGCCACTCAAAATGGAAATCAAGGGCCGCGATATGATAACTGGTTTGCCGCGCGTCATCACCGTTTCTTCCAACGATGTTACCGAAGCCATTCAGGATGAATTGGAAGGTATTGTCGGCGCGGTCAAAGATGTGCTTTTCAAAACACCGCCCGAACTTTCCGCCGATGTTATGGACAAAGGCATGGTTCTTTCCGGCGGCACTTCACTACTTCGCAACATGGACAAACTTCTTTCCCAAGCCACCGGCATTTCCGCCTACAACGCCGAAGATGCACTTTTGTGTGTGGCCAAAGGCACGGGTATTGCTTTGGACAATTTGGACGCGTATAAACGCAGTATTCTTGCTACCAAGTAGTCCAGTAGTTTATCCCGAGCGAGGCCGATCATAATCGGCCGAGCCGAGAGATCTCGTTTATTGGTAATAAAGACATAAGGAAACAAGAATATAAAAATTATCCATTGTTATTTTAAAAAAACAGGCGTCTCTCGCTGAATACGAGAAACGCCGATTAAGTGTCATATTTTTTTGAGAGGAATAAAATAATCTAACCATCCGCCCAATCCTATGCCATGTCTAGCTTCCTCATCATCTTTCAGATGAATAAAATTTCCATTATCGAACGAGGCCATTACCTTATAAATTTTCCCCCGAGTAAAAGCCTGTTTGTGTTCGCTCTTCCTATGACCTCCAAACAAAAGACTTCTTTTTGCTTTGGCATGGGTGGCTTCTTTCCAGGTTATTTTTTCGTAGCCGTCAGGAATTTTTATTTTACTCATTGTTCGCTCCTCCTTTTTTGTTATTACTCAATAATGAACTGACAATTTAAGTGTAGTATAGCAAAGAAATTATGTCAAACAGTGCGGATACAAGAACATAAAATAATTTTGTTATGGTTTTATTTTAGTGCTTTAATGTTTTAATGCTTTTATGCTTTTATGAAAGTGCTCATCGTCCACGACCGTTTTCAATTTAAAGGCGGTGCTGAACGCCTGATTTTAATTTTGGCTGAAGCTCTGAAAGCGGATCTCATGACCGAATTTTGGACTTCGGAAAGTTTTGAAGTGCCAAAAGAATTTTACCTCCCCCAACCCCCTCCTTATAAAGGAGGGGAGCTTAAAGCTCTTCCCCTTGCTAAGGGGGAGGTTTGGAGGGAGTCAGTAACTCAAAAATTATTCATCTTAGATCAAGCCGAAGCCCCGCAAATTGTCTGGCGCTATTTTCGCGCGCATTTCAATTTCATTTTTAAAACCAGAAAAATCATCCGCCAGTATGACACTGTAATTTTTTCCGGCAATAATTGTTTATCCGCCGCGATTAATTGCCGGCGTGGAACTAAGAAAATTTTCTATTGCCATTCGCCCGTGCGCCATGTTTTTGATTTGTGGAAACTAAACCGCAGTGAACAGAAAAAGGCCTGGAAAAAAATAATTTATTATAATATCGGCGCGCATTTTATTAAATTCATTTATTGGTTGGGTTTGAAAATGATGAATGTGACAATTGCTAATTCGGAAAATATCAAAAACCGTTTATGGAAGTTTAGCCATCAAAAAACCGACTTGGTGATTTATCCGCCGATTGAAAAGTTTATTAGTTGTCATCCTGAGCCCCGCAAGTGCGGGGTGAAGGATCTCGTAGCAAACCAACACGATCAATATTATTTATCATACGGTCGTCTCGAACGTCTGAAAAGAATCCCCGATATTATTTCCGCTTTTCAGAAAATGCCGGACAAAAAATTAGTCGTAGTTTCCGGTGGGCCGGATTTGGAAAAAGTGCGGCAGATGGCTATCGGTTATGATAATATAAAAATCATCGGCTGGGTTTCAGACGAAGAATTAAAAAATTATCTCGGTAATTGTCTCGCCACGATTTATATTCCGATTGATGAAGATTTTGGCATGTCGCCGGTGGAATCTATGGCCGCGGGCAAACCCTGCCTTGGTGTGGCCGAAGGCGGTTTGTTAGAAACCATTATTGATGAAAAGACCGGCAAATTTGTGCCGGCTAAATATAGCATTGATGATTTGGTGGAGGCGGTGAATTGGCTGACGCCCGAACGTGCTTTGAGTATGCGCGCCGATTGCGAAGCACAGGCGCAAAAATTCAGCAAAGAAAAATTTATTGAAAGAATGAAAGAAATTGTGAAAAATGAAAGAAAAATTAAAATTAGCATTGACGCCTCTCGCTCTATTGATTCCATCCAAAAAACCGGCGTGGAAAAAGTGTCAGACGAATTACTTACAGAACTCAAAACTCAATTAGCAAAACACAAGGAAATTGAGCCGGTTTTTTACACACCAAAACAAATTTCTTGGTTGCCAAAAGAAAGTCAACGAATTTTGCGTTGGCCGCCAAAACTTTTGTGGACGCAAATTCGTTTAAGTTGGGAACTAGTGTGGCGTCGGCCAAACATATTTTTTGCGCCGGTGCACGCTTTGCCGTGGGTTTTATTATTGTGTCATCCCGTGCTTGACACGGGATCCAGAAAAACTGACCTGGATTCCGGCTCGGAGGCCGGAATGACAAATAAAAAAATACGCGTTTACAAAATTCTCCACGACATTGCTTTCAAGAGAAATCCAGGTTTTTATTCTTGGCAGCAGAAACTAATTTTAAATTTTGATTTATGGCTGGCAAGCCTAGTTTGTGCTAAAATTTTTGTGCCCACGCAGGCGGTGAAAGATGATATTTTGAAATATTTTCCAAAAATAAATACTGAAAAGATTGTGGTAATTCACCACGGGTATAACCCCGTTTGTCATTCTGAGGCTGAAAGCCGAAGAATCCCTGCCTTGCCGGCAGGCAGGCCTTCGCCGTCAAAAAACACGGAGGGATCCTTCGCTAACGCTCAGGATGACAAAAAAATAAAGAAACAAATCCTTTACATCGGTCGCGTGGAAGAAAAGAAAAATATCAGCAACTTGATTAAAGCCTTTGAAATTTTCAGTCAAAAAAAATCAGACTATAAATTAATTCTGGCTGGAAAAATTGATAGCAACTTTATTACGAGTTACGGATTACAAGTTACGGGTTACAAAAACATTGAGTTTCTCGGCTACATTACCGAACAAAAAAAACAAGAATTACTTCAAGAATCAAGCTGTCTCGTTCTCATTTCCCAAGCAGAAGGTTTTGGTTTTACAATTTTGGAAGGTTTTGATTTTGGCTTACCAGTTCTGGCATCTGACATCCCGGTATTAAAAGAAATCGGTGGCGACGCCTGTCTTTTTGTTAATCCCGAAAATCCAGAAAAAATCGCCGCGGGTTTAGAAAAAATTACGAGTGATGAAAGTCTGCGGCAAAATTTAAGAGAGCGGGGAAGAGAACAACTTAAAAAATTCAGCTGGCAAATCGCGGCGGAAAAATATCTTTTGGTATTATCTCAAAACGAATGATAATTTAATTGAATTTAAAAATAAAAAGCGTTGCTAGATAAATGCCGGCAACGCCCCTGAAGATGTTTTATGTTTTTATCAAGTTTTAATCCAAAGAATATTTCCGGCTTTATCCTGAATTTCTAAAAGTTCAGAATCGGCCGGAACGATTTCACCCGACAAAAGAAGTTGTTTTATTTTATCAAACACGTCTGCCATGGAATCAGCTGCCAATTCGTGGCTAAAACAAACTTCATCTGTTGGATCGCGAAAAATAGCTTCAAAATTTTTTTCTGCCCATTGTTTATTCACGAGAGCCTCCTTTTTTAAATCATTCTTTTACTAAAATAATGGTAGCATTTTAAAAAATTATGTAAATGGGGAAAATAAAAAACCACTCTGGCAGGGGAATGTTGACAGAGTGGTATGTTGAAGGAGAATCGAAGGAGAATCGGTACTGGCACCCAGCATCCTTAGCCGGTTGCCCGACGACTTATTGGTACAAACATCCGGTTTGAGTTTTGCTCAACGATCAACGACGATGGTATCCGGGCTGTGGTGTTGTTATTCCCCTGCTGATAACTTATCCACAGCGATCTCGGTAATTTCATTATAATCCTCAAGCTCCAGGGTTGTCAAATATCGACTCCCGATGCTATAATAATTTCATGAGCAAAGTTATTACTATTTTAATCGGGCTAATTGTTGTCGTAGCCATGACTGGCGCGATTTTTTTGTTGGAGAAAACTCATTTTGAGGGTGAGAAAAATTTTGTAGTGGCCAAAGGTGAACCCTCGGGTTTAGTGGCGCAACACCTTAAAGAACAGGGGATTATCAGAAATGAATTAATTTTTAAACTTTATGTTCGCCTGCGCGGCTGGCAGAATGATATTCAGGCCGGCGAATATATTTTTGTTGCCGACAGTGTTTTTGGCGTAACAAAAAAGTTGGTAAGTGGTAAAGCCGCCAATGAAAGAGATTTGCGTCTGATTGAGGGCTGGACTGCTTCCGACATGGCCGACTATTTAATAACGCAAAAAATAATTACCAAACGCGATGAGTTTTTAAATGAAACTCGCGACGCCAAAAAATGGCAAAATGAATTCCAATTTCTCAAAGACACCGGCGCCATCAATTTGGAAGGTTTTCTTTTTCCTGACACTTATCGTGTTTATAAAAATGCCACGCCTGGAGAAATTGTGACGCGCACCTTGGAAAATTTTAATAACAAAATTACTTCGGCGTTGCTGACTGAAATCAAAGCCCGCGGCCGCAATCTTTATGATATTTTAAAAATGGCATCCATCATTGAAGCTGAAGTTATTGGCGAGGAAGACCGCAAAATTGCCGCTGGCATTCTCTGGAAAAGATTGGACGCTGGCATGGCTCTGCAAGTAGATTCTTCTTTAAAATATGTCATTGGCAAAAAAGACAGTCCTAGTTTAACCACCGCCGAATTAAAAATTGATTCGCCCTACAACACTTACAAATATCGCGGCCTGCCACCCACGCCGATTTCCAATCCTGGCCTGTCCGCCATCCGCGCCGCGGTCTACCCAAAAAATTCTGATTTTTGGTTTTACCTTACCACCAAAGAAGGGGAGACGGTCTTTTCCAAAACCTTAGACGACCACAACGCAGCGATTAGGAAATATTTAAAATAATTTGACACCTTTTTTCCCTTTTGCTATACTTATTTTAATTCAAGCCACAGACAGCAGGCAATCCGCCCTAGGCGGAAATAAGACCTGCCGAGGTTAACCCCGCCCAAGGCGAGGAATATTCCGCTAATTTAAGCTATTTTTTGGCTATTTAGCGCCTCGATGATCTGTGGAAAACAGGTCGTTTTTATTTATAAAAATGTCATATCTCAAATTAAGTGATGAATAAGATACGCCTATCGGCGATCTACCTCCCCGCGCCCCTCCTTATTAAGGAGGGGATAACGACGGCGAAGAGATCCCTCGACTCCAAGCGACCCCAAAGGCCGCTCGGGATAAATTAAAATAAACCAAAACGTATGCCAAAATCCAAACAACAAAAACAAGCAATGTTAGATAGTGTCAAAAACAAGGTGGCTAATTCCACCTCCGCGGTTTTTTGCGTTTTTAATAAATTAACCGTCAATGATGACCATCATCTTCGC
>Ga0233422_10000072_pt1 | contig 56552 bp, 52 predicted proteins | sample Watercolumn_Mata_2_FD_182724 | JGI IMG/M metagenome (GOLD analysis project Ga0233422, IMG submission 182724) | Freshwater microbial communities from Lake Matano, South Sulawesi, Indonesia - Watercolumn_Matano_2014_110_MG | ecosystem: Environmental > Aquatic > Freshwater > Lake | place...
CCTCGAATTTGCCCAACCGGGGCGGAGCGGTCAGCGCCAACACTTTCTATCTGCCGATCGGTGTTTTTTATGACGGGACGCGTCTTTTTGTCGCCGATTACAACAACAGCCGGGTTCTTATATATAACTCCGTTCCGACCGCGAACAACGCCGGCGCCGATGTGGTTGTCGGCCAAGCAGATTTCACGCATAACGAGGATGATCAGGGCGGAGCGGTCAGCGCCAACGGAATAGATCAGTTCCATCAGATTTGGGTGGATACTTTTCGTTTCTTCGGACCGGACGCTTACAACAACCGGCTTCTGATTTATAATCTCGGGCCGGAATTCACACTCACCAAGAATCACTCGGCCGCGTTCGCAGGCGGGGAGAGAGTGAAAGTCGCCAAGAAAAAAATAACTCTCTGGGGAAAAAAGAAAACTTTCAAAAAGGGGCGGATAAGAATTTTTCAGAACGGAGTTTTGAAAAAAATCGTGAAAATCAAGAAAAGCGGGTCCTGGAAAACGAAATTCAAGGATTCGGAGAGCGCGATGAGGTCATATAAGTTCAAATATTACACCAAAGCCGGCAGCAATACCGAAAGTTCGCGAACTTATGTTTTCCGGATCAACCGGACCGGTGTGGCGGCGACGGCCGTTGAAAAACCCGCGAATGTATCCGTGCCGGAAAAATCATCGAGCAGTTCGGCAAAGAAAGAAAAGGAAATTTGGGGAGCTGATTTTTCTAATTTTTAATCAAATAAAAAAATGAGACCAAAAAGAATTATAGCAGCGGTTTTGACCGCGGCGCTGGCCGCGGCGGGTTCACTGGCAATGGCTCCCGCGCCGCGGGCCTTGGCAGCACTTTCCAACGGCGCCTCGGCGGAAGTGGTGATCGGCCAGCAGAATATGACGGCGACGGACGGCAATCAGGGCGGAGCGGCTTCGGCCAGCACAATCTACGCGCCGCGGGGAATATATTCCGACGGAGAAAAACTTTTCATCGCCGACAGCGCCAACAGCCGGGTGCTGATCTACAATTCCATTCCGACTTCCAACAACGCTTCAGCCGATGTCGTCATCGGTCAGCAAAATATGACTGCTGCTGGTGAAAATCAAGGCGGCTCGGTTACGTCCAGCACCTTGATGTATCCCTTAGGGGTATATTCCGACGGAGAAAAACTGTTTGTCGCTGACACTTCCAATAATCGTGTTCTCATCTACAATTCCATTCCAACTTCCAACAACGCTTCGGCTGACGTGGTTGTCGGCCAGCAGAATATGACCAGTAATTCCGCCAACCAGGGAGGGTCGGCCTCGGCCAGCACACTTAGTAGTCCTGCGACGGTCTATTCGGACGGAATCAAGCTGTTTATAGCAGACGGCGCTAACAACCGCGTTCTGGTTTATAATTCCATTCCGACTTCCAACAACGCTTCCGCCGATGTTGTCATCGGTCAGCAAAATATGACCAGTTCGGACGCCAATCAAGGCGGCTCCGATCCGACGGCCAGCACTTTGGCTATACCTTACGGCGTGAGCTCCAACGGGTCGAAATTATTTGTCACTGATTGGGCGAACAGCCGTGTTCTCATTTTTAACTCGATACCCACCTCGAACGGCGCTTCGGCCGACGTGGTCGTGGGACAATCCACGATGACCGCAAATGATGCACCGGCCGCAACTTCAGCCACCACGCTGTATCTGCCCTCGGAAGTTCGTTCCTTCGGAAGCAAGTTGGCAGTTACTGACAGGATGAGCAACCGAGTATTGATCTATAACAGCATCCCAGCCTCAAACGGGGCCGGGGCGAATCTTGTCATTGGTCAGCCGAACACAACTGCTGATGATGAAGATCAGGGCGGGGCCGCGGGAGCGAATACTTTGGATGAACCGCGAGGCGTTGCTTTCGGCGGGACGAAAATGTTTGTGGGCGATTATGACAACAACCGTGTTCTGGTCTATGACTTCGGGCCGCAGTACGCGATCGGGAAAAACCAATCGGCCACTCTCTGGAATGGGGAAAAAATGAAAGTGAAAAAGAAAAAGTTTGAATTTTCTGGGAAAAGGACAACTCTCAAAAAAGGACGGGTGCGATTGCTGGTCAACGGCTCTTCGAAAAAGGTGGTGAAGATAAAGAAAAACGGCAAGTGGAAAATAAAGTACAATCACAAGACCAGTGAAACTCTGCGAATCCGCTTCAAGTTCTATAACTCCGGCGGAACAAACGTCGAAAATCCCGAAACTTATGTCGTGCAGGTGAAACATAACGGGACGCTCACGCCGGTGGTGTTCAAAAAGGCGGATTTTGAACCGATGAGTTATTCGGGAGAACAAAGCGCGAAGAAATCAAAGAAAATCGATGTATCGAGCGTATCCTGGTAGCACAATCCTAATCTACGAGATTAGGAAAAGGGCTTGTGCGAAGTTTTGGTTTTGGTATAATTTTGTTACTGGCGGGTAATTTGTGGCCAGTTCAAGCAAAGCGGCAATGGGGCGACTCCTTTGAGAGTCTGTGGAGCAAAGCTCCGCGTGGAGAGAACCCGGTCATGACGCAAGCCGGCAGGTATGCATATCTGGTTTGCGTGCCGAAAGGCGGAGGGTGCCGTATGATTGTATTGAGGAAACCTGGTTGCTGCGCGGGGTCCGGGAAGCGGTAGGCTGTGCCAGGCTGAGGACAATGTCCGCCCCAATTCGCAGCGCGGGCGCTCCGCCTGAAATCAAGGCGGGGCACGTGAAACCTTAATGGGAGCATGGCTCCCACCACCCGGCAGGGATTTGTAGTATCGTCCCTGCCTTTTTTATTTGTGAAACACTTGACAGGGTTTTTGAGTATAATATAATAAATTAGCACTCGGAGATGGCGAGTGCCAACTCGGTGACGGAGGGCGGTTACGAAGCCCGTATCGGTGTTCGTAAATCGTAAAACGAAAACAAATGCCAATAAAAAGTTTCAGAGATCTGGAAGTTTATCAAAATTCCTATCAAGCGATGCTGGTTGTAATGAAAGAGATTCTGCCCGAACTTCCGGAAAATGAAAAGTATGATCTGCGAGACCAGTTAAGCAGGTCTTGCAAGGCAGTACCAAGACTGATCGCGGAAGGATATGGAAAACGGCATCAAAGAGCCGGCTTCCAGAAGTATATCGACGATGCGATGGCCGAATGTAATGAAATGGTGGTTAGTCTTGAGTAAAGCCGGGACATTTATAGCCTGGACAAAGTCAAAATTGAAAAACTGGTTGATATATACGACAAAACTGGACGACAATTATACAAACTTAGATTAGCTTGGAACAATTTTTATCAAAACGAAGTACGTAACCGAAAATCGAAACGGGCCTCGTGGCCGTAACCGCGAAACGAAAAAGCATATGCTTACACAACGCCAGAAAAATTTGCTCTCCGTCGTGGTGAAGGAATACACGGAGAAGGCCGTGCCGGTCGGCTCGAAGCATATTGCGAAAGTTTATGATTTCGACTTGTCTCCGGCGACGATTCGCTCTGAAATGAACGAACTTGAAGACGCGGGTTATCTTTTCCAGCCTCATACTTCGGCCGGGCGGATTCCGACGGACAAAGGATATCGTTACTTTATTGAAAAGATCATGCCGGACAAAGAGCTCTCAAAGGCCGAACAAAAGAAACTGCAGGCGGAATTACTTAAGCTAAAAGCAAAAAACACAAGACTCGAACGAACGGCAGCAAAATTACTTTCAGGATTAAGCGGTAATCTGGCCATCTCCGGCGTGCTTGGGAAAGACGAATTCTTTGATTTCGGAATGCGCGAGCTCCTCGACGAGCCGGAATTTCGGGAAATGGATGATTTGTGCCGTCTGGCCGAAACTTTGGACTATATCGACGAGCGGGTCGATCAGCTGGTCGGACGCCTGAAAGACAACGAAGTGAAAATTTTCATCGGCAAAGAAAATCCGATCAAGGAGATTTCCAATTTATCAATGATGGTTTCGCCGTATAAGACGAAAACGGGCGAAAAGGGAATTCTCGCCCTCATCGGTCCCAAAAGAATGCGTTACGCCCGCAATAAGTCGTTGATTGAGTATATGAAGAAGTTGCTTGGGTCGTCGGCTGTTATCGTGTTATGTATTGTGTATTTTGTATAGAGTATTGGATTTTTAAGGTTTAGCCTTAAAAATGTGCTCTTGTTTATTTTTAAGATCGGATCTTAAAAAAGGATTTTTATGAAAAACGGAGAAAAAAAATATCCGGAGCCGGTTAAAAATACGATAATTGTATCCGGTGTTGTTATAAAAAGGGATGATAAGTATCTTTTAGTTCAGGAAAAACAGGAAAAAGTTAGAGGACTATGGAACTTACCCGCCGGTAAGGTAGAAAAAGATATATCGATTGCAAAAAGTGCTATCAAAGAAGCGAAAGAGGAAACTGGTTTTGATGTGAAGATTGTAAGAGAGATAGGTATTTTCCATAAGGAAGGTGAGGAGGCAGTAAAACATGCCTTCGAAGCGAAAATTATCAGAGGAGAATTAAAGTTTCCGAAGGAAGAGCTATTAGATGCGAGATGGTTCACAAAAGAAGAAATTATTAAATTTAAAGATAAATTAAGGAGTCCGTGGGTGCTGGAGGCAATAGAAAAATTAGAAAATAGTAATGCGGCGGAAAAATATCTCGACTCTTGGAAACGCTGCCAGGCGGATTTTGAGAATTATAAGAAAGACCAGGCGAAGCATCAGGAAGAATTTACAAAATTTGCCAAAATGGACGTGATCTCCCAGATTCTGCCGGTGCTCGACAATTTCGAAGCGTCGCTCGCGCACGTGCCGGAAGACAAAAAAGAAAACGGATGGGTTGAAGGCATTGTTCACATAAAAAAGCAGATTAAAGAAATTCTCCGGAATAATAATGTCGAGGAGATTGTAGTAAAAGTTGGAGATAAATTCGATCCTGAAATTCACGAAGCCGTGGCGGGAAAAGGAGAGAAGATCATCCGTGTTATTAGGAAAGGCTATAGATTAAACGGCAGAGTCATAAGAGTTACTCAGGTTAAAGTAGGGTAAAATTTCTAATGTCTAATTCTTAATTTCTAATAAAATGTCAAATGTCCAATGTCAAAAAGTTTTGGGCATTAGACATTCAGCCATTGGGCATTGATTAGAAATTAGATATTAGAAATTAGAGTAGAAATATATTTAAATCAATAAATTCTAAACTAGAAAGAGAGGTGGATTGTAATGAATGGCAGAGGTATTATGCGCTGGTCGCCGTTTCGCGATATTGACAGGTTTTTTGACGAAGATATGTGGCCGTCAGCCGGATTTGCACCAGCGATGGACGTGCGCCAGGACAAAGACAACGTCATCGTCGAAATGGCGCTTCCGGGAATCGAGGCGGACAAAGTTGACGTCAACGTCGAAAATGACGTCTTGACCGTGTCCGGACACCGCGAGGAAAAAAAGGAAGTGAAGCGCGAGGACTATTATCGCAAGGAGATTAGAGAGGGAAGTTTCTCTCGATCAGTAGTTCTTCCGATGCACGTCAAAGGCGACAAAGCCGAAGCGACGTACGAGAAAGGAATGCTCAAAATCACCATTCCTAAAGCGGAAGAAGCCAAACCGAAAAAAATCGCGGTGAAGGTCAGTGGGAAGTAGTTTTGTATGACTTTCGCAGTTTCCTCCTAAGAGTTTCGGCTTAGGGGGAAAATGAGAGAGTTAGGATAATTGCTAGCTGTAAGAATATGAATTATATCGCTATATCGATCGTGTATTTACTTCTAGCTGTCGTTATTCAAATTATTTTTAAAATTAATCTCTGGAGTGACAGAGAGAAAAAAACAACAATAATTTGGTTGACGTTTATATTCCTTTTTGGGTTGCTAACTGATTATTATGCAAGTATCACAAATAGAATTTGGATATTCCCAGGTAACGGGATTGTCGGTATAAGATTTTTTACACTACCAGCCGAAGAATACTTGTTCTTACTGACTGCTCCCTATTTTGCTCTGGTGTTATACAAGACAATAATTAAGCTATTTTCAGCGAATAAGTGAGTAATAAGTAAATTAAAATTTATGCCAAAAATACTAGGAATCGATCTCGGCACGACCAATTCCGCCATGGCGGTGGTGGAAGCCGGGTCTCCAAAAATCGTCGAAAACAAAGAAGGGGCGCGCACCACCCCTTCAATGGTCGCGATTTCGAAATCGAATGAAAGACTGGTGGGGCTTCTGGCCAAAAGGCAAGCCGTCACCAATCCGGAGAATACCCTGTTCTCAATCAAAAGATTGATTGGCCGCCGATTTGAAGACGAGGAAGTCCAGCGGGATGTGAAACTGATGCCCTACAAGATCGTCAGGGCCAACGGCGGAGTGAAAGTGGTGATGAGCGGAAAAGAATACACGCCGCAGGAAATTTCGGCGATGATACTCGGGAAACTCAAAGCCGACACGGAAGCCAAACTCGGCCAAACCATCACCGAAGCGGTGATTACCGTTCCCGCCTACTTTGACGACTCTCAAAGAAAAGCCACCAAAGAAGCGGGAGAGATCGCAGGACTTGCTGTGAAGCGCATAATCAACGAGCCAACGGCGGCGGCGCTCGCCTACGGCTTTGACAAAAAAAAGAACGAAAAAATCGCCGTCTATGACCTCGGGGGCGGGACTTTTGACATTTCCATTTTGGAAGTCGGGGACGACACAGTCGAAGTGAAATCGACGAACGGAGACACGCATCTCGGGGGCGATGACTTCGACCAAAAAATTATCAACTGGATTTTGGATGAATTCAAAAAAGATCAGGGGATTGATTTGTCAAAAGATAGTCTGGCTCTGCAAAGAATTAAAGAAGCGGCCGAAAAAGCAAAAGTGGAGCTGTCGACCGCGCAAGAAACAGAAGTCAACCAGCCCTTTATCACCTCTGACGCGAGCGGGCCCAAGCATATGGTGATGAAACTGACGAGAGCCAAGCTCGAAGAGCTGGTCGGGGATTTGGTGGAAAAAACTCTCGGTCCGTGCAAAAAAGCGCTTGAGGATGCGAAATTATCGGCAAACGATATCAACGAAGTGGTGATGGTCGGCGGAATGACCCGGATGCCGCTCGTTATGCAGACAGTCGAAAAATTCTTCGGAAAAGCGCCGAACGCGACGGTGAACCCGGATGAAGTGGTGGCTATTGGAGCGGCCATTCAGGGCGGGGTTTTGGCGGGTGATGTAAAAGACGTATTACTCTTGGATGTGACGCCTCTTACGCTCGGAATTGAGACTCTCGGTGGCGTGCGCACTCCTCTCATTGACCGCAACACGACTATTCCTACTTCCAAAACGCAAGTGTTTTCCACCGCCGCTGACAATCAGCCAAGCGTGGAAATTCATGTTTTGCAGGGCGAGCGGGAAATGGCCTCTGACAACAAAACTTTGGGAAGATTTATGCTGGACGGAATTCCTCCGTCTCCGAGAGGTATTCCCCAAATTGAGGTGTCCTTCGACATTGACGCCAACGGGATTTTGAGCGTCAAAGCCAAGGACAAGGCGACTGGGAAAGAGCAATCCATCCGCATTGAAGCTTCAACGGGACTCTCAAAAGAAGAAGTGGAAAAAATGAAAAAAGATGCCGAAGCCCATGCCGAAGAGGACAAGAAGAAAAAAGACTTGGTCGAAGCGCGAAATTTGGCTGACACTCTCGCTTACACCACCGAAAAAGCCCTTCGCGAAGCCGGTGACAAAGTTTCGGCTGACAAAAAGAAACCGGTTGAGGAAAAAATCGCGGCTTTGAAAAAAGTGAAAGACTCCGATGACATCGCGGCCATCAAAAAAGCGACCGAAGAACTTTCCCAGGAGGCGCAAAAAATCGGGCAGGAATTATACCAGGCAGCGCAAGCGGCCGACAAAGCCAAAGCCGGTGAGAAGAAAGACGAGAGCAAAAAAGAACCCGAAGTGAAGGAAGGGGAAGTTGTCGACGGCGATGATAAAAAAGAGTAAAATGAAATAGTGAATAAAAACAAAATCTTCGCCTACTTAATTCTGGGGTTGAATGTGGTTGCCGCCTGGGCAGGCTGGTGGGTTTTGGCGAATTCAATTTACGGCCGGACAAGTCACGCCTGGCTCTATCCAGTGCTGGCTTTTGGTTTTTGGTCGGTCGCGTTCACTTTGAGCGCGATATTCGTCAAAAAGAGGATTTATCTTCACTCCGGCTACGTTCTTTCGGGACTGGGTTATCTGGTTTTTATCCGCCCCGGCTGGTCGTGGCTCGCCGCCTTTCTGGCCGTTTTGTTTCTCATCCTCACCGAAAGGCACATCAAAAAGGAAATCGAAAGGGGAATCAAGGTCAATTTCTACCATTTGGTCAGTCACGCTCTCAAGTATTTCGTGACGACAATATGTCTTGTGATCGCAATCGCTTATTATTTTTCCATAACCACCGAATCAGCACTCTCGGCCTCGCTGATCGAAGCCAAATCGCTCGAGACGGAAATTGACTGGGGACTCAAGGCGGCGGGACTCGTTTTGCCAAAAGACAAGGAAAAAATGGCCGGAGATATCCGAAATAACGTTACTGTTGATGAATTTTTACTGAAGAATTTCGGGAATCAGGAATTGTCCGGCGCGCCGGGTTTGGCGAATCCGCCGACCGGCAATCCGACTGAGGCGGCTAAAACCATAGGGAACGCAACAGCCCGGGAAATCCAAGAAGAAATGCTCTCCAAAGCCAAAAGCGATCTTGCCAAGCAACTGGGAGTTCCGGTGATTGGTGAGCGGCCGATGAAAGAAGTTTTAATGAGCTACATTGACAAGACGGAGCGGAGTTTCTTTGAGTATTCGGGATCGGAAAAACTCTATATCCCAATCATTCTGGCTTTCGGACTATTTTTGACAGCCAGAATTCTGGGAACAGCGGTGGATATTTTTCTGGGGCTTTTCATTTTGGGACTTATCAAGTTGTTGCGGATTTTTGGGGTAGTCCAGGTGAATACGGAACAGAAAGAGGTGGCGGTGATTGAGTATTCGATTTGAAAATATCCAAAGTTACAAAAGCACAAAATGCCAAACAAAAGCACAAAATTCCAAACTTTACAAAATACCGAAATGCCAAAAAGTTTGTAATGTTTGTGAGTTGTATCTTTGTTTGGTATTTTGTATCTTTGTATAGTTTGTATTTTTATGTCAAAGGATTATTACAATATACTGGGTGTCGGAAAAGACGCTTCTGACGACGAGATAAAAAAAGCCTATCGCAAACTGGCTCACAAGTATCATCCCGACAAATCCGGCGGGGATGAAGCGCGCTTCAAAGAGGTGAACGAAGCCTATCAGGTTCTCTCTGACAAAGAGAAGCGCTCCCAATACGACCAATTCGGCCAGACTTTTGAGCAGGCCCAAGCCGGCGGCGGATTTCGCGGCTTCGAAGGGTTTCGCGATTTTTCATCGTTCGCGGAGGGGTTCGGTTTTAATTTTGGGTCCGACGCTCGGGGAGGTCGGACCGGATTCAGCGGATTTGAGGATATTTTTGGCGATATTTTTGAACAGGCTGGTTTTGTAAGAAGAGGAAAGCAGGGTGCGAGAAGATACCGCGGCGAGGATATCCAGATTGACATTGAGATAGACTTTCTCGAAATGGCGCACGGCGCGGAAAAAGAAATTGAACTCTACAAAAGAGTGAAGTGTTCGGTATGCGAAGGAAGCGGCGTTGCACCGGGGTCAAAGAAAATTGAATGTCCGACCTGCCGGGGGGAAGGCGAAGTGCGAACGTCGCGCCGCACAATCCTGGGAACTTTTTCGCAGGTTTCCGTTTGTCCGGAATGCCAGGGCGAGGGAAAAATTCCCGAAAAGAAATGCAAAAAATGCGGCGGTGATGGAAGAGTTCGCGAGTACGAGACGATCAAAGTCAGAATCCCTGCCGGAATAAAGGATGGACAATCGGTCCGGCTGGAAGGATTGGGCGAGAGCGGGGAGCGCGGCGGCGAAGCGGGAGATTTGTACGTCAGCGTTCACGTGAGACCGCACGAGAGATTCACCCGCGAAGACGACAATATTCGCTCGGAAGAAAAAATTTCTTTCTCCCAGGCGGCGCTGGGAGATAAGGTTTCCGTTGAGACAATCGCGGGCGAGGTAAAACTCAAAATCCCCGCCGGAACGCAATCGGGCGAAACTTTTCGTCTCAAAGGAAAAGGAATAAAGCATTTGTCCCGCTTTGGACATGGCGATCATTATGTTAGAATACAACTGGTGACGCCGAAGAACTTGAACCGGGAAGAAAAAGAATTGTTTGAAAAATTAAAAAATAATTAAAACAAAAAATGAATCTCAACAATCTTATCTCAAGCCTTGGCCTCAAGGGAAATTTGGCGGGAGACACAGCCTTTTTGGTCTTGTTTGCGCTGGTTAGCTTCGTTGTTTCTTTTGCTCTTGGAAAACACCGCCTGCTGGTTTCATTTTTGGGAGTTTATGCGGCCTACGCGGTGGTGAATCTGGCTGATTTTGAATTTGCAAAAAGCGCCAACAACAAAACTCTGCTGTTTCTGGCGGTTTTAGTAGGATTTATTTTTTTCTTTTCCCGCATTATCCGGGCCAATGTTTCCGGGCACGGGCCGATGCTTATGACGAAGCTGGTCGTCGGGACGGCAGTTGTCGTCGGGCTTTCCCTTTCTATAGTTTTCAGCTGGTATTCCGTCAAGGAAACAGCCGACTTCGTCACGCCGAATATTCGCAAATTCTTCACGGGCGACCTCTACAAATTTCTCTGGGGCATCGCCCCGCTGGTTTATCTGGGAGTGGTTAGAAAAAGGATTGACTGACCCGCGTAGCGGTTAAACCGCTACGATTTTTCCCGAACGCAAAAACACTACGATATATCGTAGTGTTTTTTGACGTTTGGACCGTACCGGAATCGAACCGGTTGCCTCCGCAGTGCAAATGCGGCGCTCTACCAGGTGAGCTAACGGCCCACTTATCAAATCGTAGAGGTTTAACCTCTACGAGCTCTACGGAATGCGTATTGGGCACGGGAAGACTCGAACTTCCGACCTCGTCATTACCCGCCTGCCATAGTACCGAAATTTGGGCATGCCTGGACTCGAACCAGGGACCTCTTCATTATCAGTGAAGTGCTCTAACCAACTGAGCTACATGCCCATGTGGGTCGTGCAGGGATCGAACCTGCGACCATCAGCTTAAAAGGCTGCTGCTCTACCGACTGAGCTAACGACCCATATATAATTTTTCAAAAAATAACAACTGAGTCCCGACGCTTCGGTCGAGACCCCGACCGCTTCGCGCATTGGGGCTAACGACCCGAAATTTTGCCAACTAAAAAATTATACAACTAAAATCAATTTAGTCAATGTTTCCATGCTTAACATTAGTAAATTTTAACAAAAAAGCTGTTATATAGCAAAAAAGCGGGCCGCAGAGCGGCCCGGGAAGGGGGAAAATCGGCTAGATTACCGACTGCGTTCATGCGGCATTATCCGTAAGTTTCTATTGATGGGGATAATTGTCCCGCAGTCATTGCATGTTGCTGTCAGAAGGTTAGGTTTACGCCCCTTTAGAGGCCTGTCCCAATCATAGGTAAACGAAATTGTGGCGTTACACCCGTTGGGGCAAACCAATTCAGGCGTTTGAGAAGCTTTCTCAATTTTCGGTGAGATTTTTCTATTTGGTTGTAAATTCTGCAAGTTGTATTTCCTCCCTTCAAATTTTTTGGAAATTTTTCCAAAAATATACCAGCAGTTTTGCCGGATTTTTACCTCCGTGATTCATTTTATTATTTTTCAAAAATTCTGGCAAATATTTTTTCCAAAAAAACTTGACAAGCTTTTCGGGGAAAATGTATAATTGACCTGTTGCATCCAAAAATTGAATACAAAGTATCAAGAGCGCGGTGAGGGAACTAGCCCGAAGACCCGCCGGCAACCCTTCTCATTTTGAGAAAAGGTGCCAACTCTAGCCCGCAAGCGGGAAAGATGCCAAGAATTATTTATCTTTCCAGCGGGGAAAGTTTTTTTATTTTTAATGAGATAAAAATGAAGTACGTCCCCAAAATCTACACCGTCGAAAGCGTCACTTCCGGCCATCCGGACAAATTTTGCGACCAGGTTTCCGATGCAATTCTTGACGCCTGTTTAGAACAGGATCCAAAGAGCAGAGTTGCCGTTGAAACAATGGTAGGACACGGCCTTGTTGTTATTATGGGTGAAGTGACTACGAATGCGGAAGTTGACTACGAAAAAACGGCACTTGATGTATACCGCGATATCGGATACACCAGCGAGATGAAATTTATTGTGAGAATAATGAAGCAATCACCGGATATTGCCCAAGGAGTCAATGTTGGCGGAGCTGGAGATCAGGGAATAATGTATGGCTTCGCCACAAATGAAACACCGGAATACATGCCGAAAGGAATAGTTTTAGTGCACGGTTTAACAAGCGGATTGGAGCGACTTAGAAAAAGCGGGGAGGTAGAGTGGCTGAAACCCGACGGTAAAGCCCAAATTACAATAGAAAATGAGAGGATTAGGACAATTTTGGTCAGCACCCAGCACGCAGAAAATATCAGCCAGAAAGAAATTCGCGAGACTTTGATCGAAAAATTGATTCGGCCTCTTGCGGGAGATATTTCCAATGTTGAAATATTAGTAAACCCGACGGGAAAATTTGTTATTGGGGCGGAAGGCGGATTCTCGGCCGACACGGGGCTGACGGGAAGAAAAATAATGGTGGACACTTACGGCGGACTCATCCCCCACGGCGGAGGCTGTTTTTCCGGAAAAGACCCGACCAAAGTGGACCGCTCCGGCGCCTATATGGCCCGTTTTGTTGCCAAAAATCTGGTGGCTCAAGGAGCGGCCAGGGAGTGTTTGGTGGCGGTGGCTTATGCCATTGGGCGAGCGGAACCCCTGATGATCGAAGCTGTAAATGAGAAAGGTGAGAACATCAACGGAATTGTCCGGGAAAAATTCGACTTCAAACCGCTTTCTATCATTGAAAAGCTCGACCTTCGCAAGCCAATTTACAGAAAAACAGCCGCTTACGGCCATTTCGGTCGGAAAGGATTTTCATGGGAGCGGATCGAATAATTTCCAGGATATATTCAAGGGGGGATTTTACAATTAGTCATTTACATGCATATGCGTTTATTTGACTAATTGATCATTTTCAAAAGAGTTGTCATTTTCGTCCAGGTGGACAAGTTTGACAACTTTTTGGTGCTTTACCCCTTCACGCAAACATACACAAACGCCGGCGGGAAGTTTAGGGGAACGAAGCTAATAGTGATAGCAGGATAGAGCATCCGCAGGTACTTGCGGCCGAGGAGGGAATATTGAACCTGGATAAATTTTCCGCCGGAGGGAAGGTATTGAAAAGCTTGAGAGAGAATTTTTTTGACTATCCGGTAAGGAAGAGGCGAAAGAGGAATCGTGGAAATGATATAGTCGGCCTTTGCAAAGCCGAAGCGCTTGAGGTATTTCCCCAAACTTTCGGCGCTGTCTCGGATTATTTTCAGACGCGGGTCAGGGATGCTCTTGGCAATCTGTCCGGCCAGAACCGGGTCTATCTCAAAACAAAGCAGGATGCATTCCGGGTGCATCTTTTTTATTATCTTCTTGGTAATATTTCCCATCCCGGCGCCCAGCTCAACCAGACAGCGGGCTTTTTCAAAGTCTATGGAATTGACGATTTCTCTGGCCACAAAGCTTGAAGTCTGATTCAGGGCGCCCACTTGGCGCGGATTTTTTAAAAAAGCTTTTAAAAAAAGGTTTTTGTTTCTCATTTTGAGTTATCCACAGGCGATTAGCAGGGGAACGACTTTTTTGGTATAATTATTTTAACAGAAAAAAACAATTTAGCGAAGGGAGGTGATTAGATGGAATCAGTGCAAACCTGGGGGGAAGCGATAACCTTATCCCTTCTCAATCTTTGGGAAAGGTTTATCAACTTCCTGCCGGCGCTCGTCGGCGCGATTTTGGTTTTCGTCGCCGGCTGGATCGTGGCGGTGGCTCTTGGGAAAGTGGTGGAGCACGTCTTCAAGATGATAAAAGTGGACGAGGCGATAGAAAAGGCCGGGACGAAAGCCAGATTTGAAAAAGCTGGCGTGAAACTCAACGTGGCCAAGTTTTTAGGCGGGCTGGTGAAGTGGTTCTTGATTCTGGTTTTTCTGATGGCGGCGACGGATATCTTGAAGCTGGTGCAGGTTACCAATTTTTTGAACAGCATCATCCTATATCTCCCGAATGTCGTTGTGGCGGCGGTGATTTTAGCAGTCGCCTTTTTGGTTGCCAATTTTGTTTACGCAGTCGTCAAGGGAAGCACCAAAGTGGCTGGGATTGTTTCAGCAACGCTTCTGGCGACGGTGGCTAAATGGGCTATCGTAATTTTCGGATTTCTGGCGGCGCTTGTTCAGCTCGGAATTGCCTCCTCGCTTATTAATACGCTTTTCATCGGACTAGTTGCCATGTTGGCTCTGGCGGGAGGCCTCGCTTTCGGATTGGGTGGAAAAGACGAAGCAGCAGCCATTTTGAAAAGACTGCGCCACGAAATTTCAGAAAGGAACGACTAGATTTTGCGTATAAATCAATAATAAAGGGGTTTATAAGGCAGCCCGATTTGCTTTTGGTGGGCTGTCTTTGATAATTTAAAATGCAAAAATCAAAGTGTAAAATGACAATGTAAAATTCAAAGTAATCTTTACAATTTGAAATGTCATTTTGACTTTTGATATTTACATTTTGCGTTATGGATAGTTTACTTTCCCCAAAATTTAAGCTAACATTGAGAGGTGTAAAAAACCATTATTATGATATTAAAACGCCTCTTTGGTGGCGCCGAGCGGCAAATAAATAAACTCAAGCCTCTTGTTGAGAAAATCAACAGTCTCGAAGCAGTTGTTGCAAAATTGTCCGACGAGGAGATTCGTGCCAAAACCGACGATTTCAAAAAAAGGCTTAAGCAAGGGGAAAAACCGGATGATATTCTTCCTGAGGTTTTTGCCGTGGTTCGCGAGGCGATAAAAAGAGTGGACGGAAAAAGGTTGTTTGATGTTCAGCTTGCGGGCGGGATCACGCTTCATCAGGGGAAAATTGCCGAAATGAAAACAGGTGAAGGAAAAACGCATACGGCCACGACCTCCGTTTATCTCAATGCCCTTTCCGGCAAAGGCGTTCATGTGGTGACCGTCAATGATTATCTGGCTAAGCGCGACACCAATTGGATGGGGCCAATCTATCATTTTTTGGGGCTTTCGACAGGCTGTATCCAGCACGATGCCTCTTTTATATATGAGCCGAAAATCTCCGCCCGAGGCGGATCCGCCTTTGGCGGAAAAGATTCCGACGAAGCAAGCGTCGAGATGGAAAATTTGCGTCCCGTTTCGCGCCGCGAGGCTTATGCGGCCGACATTACTTACGGCACGAACAACGAGTTCGGATTTGATTATCTGCGCGACAATATGGTGCAAGATCTTTCGCAAATGGTGCAAGGGTTCCTGAACTATGCCATCGTTGACGAAGTGGATTCGATTCTCATTGACGAAGCCCGCACCCCACTCATCATCAGTGCGCCGGATACCGAATCAACAAAACTTTACCGGCGCTTTGCTCAACTCGTTCCACGGCTCAAGGAAAACGACGATTTCACCGTCGATCACAAGATGCGAGCGGTTACTCTCACTGAAAAAGGAATTGCAAAAGTTGAAGAAATGCTCGGGGTAGGAAATATTTATACTGCTGGAACAATCGCCTATGTCCATCAGCTCGAACAGGCCTTGAAAGCCAACATTCTTTTCAAGCGTGACCGGGATTATGTCGTCCGAGATGGACAGGTCATCATTGTTGACGATTTTACGGGGCGTCTGATGCCCGGCCGAAGATATTCCGAAGGACTTCATCAGGCCATTGAAGCCAAGGAGAATGTAGAGGTCCAGCGGGAGAGCCGGACGCTGGCCACCATAACATTTCAGAATTATTTCCGAATGTATCGGAAACTGGCCGGAATGACCGGAACGGCTCTTACCAGCGCTGAGGAATTCGCTAAAGTCTATAATCTTGACGTGATCCCGATTCCGACCAATGTTCCAATGATCCGGAAAGATTTGCCTGATATGGTTTATAAGACCGAACAGGGAAAATTCAAAGCGGTGATCGAAGAAATCAAAGGACGCCACGAAAAAGGCCAGCCGGTTCTGGTCGGAACAATCGCCATTGAAAAATCGGAGATTTTGTCGGATATGCTCTCGCGGGAGGGTGTTTCCCACGAGGTGCTGAATGCCAAAAATCACGAACGAGAGGCTTTGATTGTTGCCAAAGCTGGGCAGAAAGGGGCGGTGACAATCGCAACGAACATGGCCGGGCGGGGAACGGATATCAAACTCGGCGAGGACGTTCGCGAACTGGGCGGGCTACATATTCTCGGGACTGAACGCCACGAAGCCCGCCGGATTGACAATCAGTTGCGGGGACGTTCTGGCCGGCAGGGTGATCCGGGCTCGTCTCAATTTTTTGTTTCTCTCGAAGATGAACTGATGCGGCGTTTCGGAGGAGACCGGGTAAAAAATATTATGGACCGGCTCGGGCTTCCCGAGGATCAGCCGATTGAAAACAAAATTATCACGAAATCAATCGAATCGGCCCAGGCCAAGATTGAGGGTTTCAACTTCGACATCCGAAAGCACGTTCTGGAATACGACGACGTGATGAACAAGCAGCGGGAAGTGGTTTACAAGCGCCGCCGGGAAATTCTTGGAAAAGTTTCAATCAAAGACGACATAATCGGGATGATTGAGGAGGAAATTGAACAAGTTGTCGGACTTCACACGGCCGGGCGCGCGGAAGACTGGAACATTGGTGAAATCAAGGAAAACTTGAACCAGATTTTCCTCGTGGATGAGGGATCATTCAAAAAACTGCTGGAAATAAAACAATCAAAAAGTCACGCGAGCGACGCTCAAAAAATTTCGGCTCTTGTCGAATTTTTAAAAGGGCTGGCGAAAGAAAGTTACGGAAAAAAAGAGCAGGAAATCACCCCGGTTGTTATGCGCCAGATTGAAAAAGCAATTTATCTGCGCTCCATTGATACTTTCTGGATGAATCACTTGGACGACATTGATTATCTTCGCGAAGGAATCGGTCTTCGCGGCTACGGCCAGCGGGATCCCCTGGTGGAATACAAGAAAGAAGCCTATTTGCTGTTCCAGAATCTGATGGCAAATATCCGCTCGGCGGTCATTAACACGATATTCAAGGTTGGGGTCGTACGCGAGGAGCCGGCGCCGCAAAAAAATATTCTTGAAGACGCGCGCTATCAGGGCGCGGACGATACTCAAGCCCAGTTCGCCGCCACGAAAGAAGAAAAAATTGCTCCCGGCCAAACGATTGTCAACAAATCCGAAATCGGCCGGAATGACCCCTGCCCGTGCGGGTCAGGCAAAAAATACAAGAAGTGTTGTGGAAAATAAATCGTAGAGATTTAATCTCTACTGTGCTATAATTTACAATAATGGCAAGAATAAAGCCGCAGACGGGAGAATATTATCATGTTTTCAATCGCGGCGTGGAAAAACGCAAGATTTTTTTAACTAATAAGGATTACGGAAGATTCTTGCTTTGCCTAAAGGAATTCAACTGCCCAGATCCAGTTTACAGTCTTTATAGAATGGCCCAACTGCCCGTAGAGATTAAATCTCTACGAAAGAAAAAGATAGTCGAAATCATTACTTATTGCTTGAATCCAAATCATTTCCATCTCATTTTGAAGCAAATCGCACCGAATGGAATTTCTGAATTTATGAAAAGATTAGGTATAGGCTACACAGGATTTTTTAATTACAAAAATAGAAGATCAGGCGTGCTTTTTCAGGGGAGCTATAAATCAGTCCGCATTAAAAGTAACGCGCATTTATTTTATTTATCTGCTTACGTAGGCGATAATCATTTTATTCATGGGTATAGTAAAAAAAGCGGAGAGATTTGGAAGTATTCGGGATTGGCAGAGTATTTAGGTAAGTCCAAAACCGCGCTTTGCTCAAAAAAGTTGATTACCGAACATTTCAAAAACGCCAGAGAATATCAAAAGTATGTGAAAGAAAATTCTTTATACATGAAAGATAAAAAAGAGTTCGAAAAATATCTAATAGAATCGTAGCGGTTTAACCGCTACGGGTATACGGATGATTTTTATGTTGACGCAAATTCAAAAAAGAGTGCTAAAATATGTAGCTGAAATTCTCAACAAAAATAAGATACCCTTTCAAATAAGCGGCGGGTTGGCAGCAATGATTTATGGGAGCAAGAGACCTCTTAATGACATTGATATTGATGTTTGCAGGAACGATATAAAGAAAGTAGAAAATTTATTCAGGGAGTATTTAATCGAACCCTTTTTTCATTTACGGGATAAAAATTTTGATATATGGATTATGACGTTCGATATTGATGGGATCCGTGTTGATGTTACACAAGCTGAAAAAACTTATTTTGTTGGCAAAGAGGGAAAAAAAATTAGAATGGATGCTCATCCTGAAAACGCAAAAATAATGAATATCGAGGGTATAAATGTTCCCGTCGAAAACAAAGAAGACTTAATTGCTTACAAAAAAATAATCAATAGAAAAGTCGATCTAATCGATATAAAGCAAATAGAGGAATCGTAGAGGTTAAACCTCTACGATTCTGTATTGTAGCTAGCCGTTTATTTAAAAAGATGAATAAAACCCAATTTATTTACCTTAAGAAAATAATTCGTGAGCAGACTCGGATTATTATCTTTGGGATTAATAAGAGTCTCCAGGAAAGAGAAAAAAAGAATAATAAAAAAATCGAGAAGTTAATAAAATTAGTTTGGAGTTACTCTAGAAGCTAGTTAGTGTTGTTTTTAGGTAGATATATTTGAAAAGCCCCGAACGCGCGGGGCTTTTAGATAGTTTTCAATGATTTAAATCTTTCGTAGCCTCATTTGGCTTTATCGTTCATCCGGATTGCAGTCTTGAAGATGGACGAGATTGTCAGGATGAAAAGGATTTTTTTCCCGTTGGCGATGCTGTCTGTCGGTGTCCCGGATCAGTCTCCGGCCATCCGCTATCGCTTCAGATATGGCCTCCTCGGGATAAAGAAGCTCCATCACGGTAAGCTTCTTTTTCCTATCAAACGCGATTGAAAGAAGACCTCCCGGAACCCCGATGAGCATTGTTTCTCCATAGTATCCCTCCATGGACTCCTCCATGCCTTGGAGAGTTTCAAAGGACATGAGTTTGAGTGTTAAAGGAACCTTTCTCTCTTCCCTTTTCTTCCTTGTTTTTTTCATCTTGTCCTCCAATAGTTCAACCAGCAGGCTGAAGTCGGTGTGGATAAATACAATTTACAAGGCAAACTAATTGTTGTCAAAAATCCTCTGGAGTGATAATATATAAGGGAAAAAAGATATGGCGGAATCGAAGAGAAAAAAAATCCAAAAACTTCTTTCCGAAGGCGGGGTGGCGGAGGTTGTTGGACGGAAAGAGCTTGAGAAAAAGCTTGTTTCTGGAAAGAAACTCATTGTGAAATTCGGGGCTGATCCCACCCGGCCGGATTTGCATTTGGGGCACGCGGTGGCCCTTCGCAAGATGCGCGAATTTCAGGATCTGGGACACAAGGTTGTTTTTCTCATCGGGGACGCCACCTCGAAAATCGGCGACCCGACCGGTCAGGATAAAACCCGCCCGATGATGACCGACGCTGAAATCAAAAAAAACGCGGCGACCTACGTGAAACAAGCCTCCAAAATTTTGAAAACGGACAAAAATTTGCTGGAGATAAAATACAATTCCGAATGGTTTTCCAAAATGAAGTTCTATGATTTTTTGCGCCTGATGACGATGACCACCGCGGCGCGGATTTTGGAACGGGATATGTTTCAGGAACGAATAAAAAAAGGAAAAGACATCGGTCTTCACGAGCTGGTTTATCCGATTATGCAAGGCTACGACTCTGTCAAGCTCAAAGCCGACGTTGTTCTTCTGGGATCCGACCAAAAATTCAACGAACTTTTCGGCCGGCACTATCAGCAGAAATTCGGCCAGGAGCCGCAGTGCATGATCATCACAAAACTTCTTGTCGGGACGGATGGAAAAGAGAAAATGAGCAAATCACTCGACAATTATATCGGCATCACCGAATCCGCTGACCAGATTTACGGCAAAGTTATGTCCATTCCGGATTCGGCGATTGCTGAATATTACGAATTAGCTTCAGGCTTGCCGCAAGAGAGAATAAAAGAGAGTTTGAGAAAATTAAAGAAAGAAAAATATAATCCTATGTCTGCAAAAGCCGATATAGCCTTTGAAGTTGTAAAATTTTATCACGGGAAAAATCAAGCCGTTATGGTAAGAGAAAATTTTATTAACGTATTTCAAAGAAGAAGAAACCCAGAAAATATTCAAAAATATATTATAAATAGAAACGCAATAAAATTAATGGATTATATGAGTTATGCTGGAAGTGCGCATAGTATTTCTGATGCACGTCGTAAAATTGAGCAGGGAGGAGTCTCGATTAGCGGTAAAAAAATAACTGACTATAAATTTGAATTGAATAAAAAGAACCACAATAATAAAGTGGTAAAAGTTGGAAAACTGCATTTTTCTAAAATAGTATTCAAATAATTTTGAATTTTGCTTTGTATTTTTTCATTTTGATATTTGATTTTTGATATAACTTATGGCCAACAGACATCTCCTCCGTTCCATTGCCATGCAATCCCTTTACGAATGGGACTTCAAGGGAAAGAAAAAGGACGCCGTTTCTGAAATTATAGCTCACAATATCCAGGAATTTGGTCCGGGGACCGAAGATGTTTCCTTTATTCACTATCTGGTGAGCGGAGTTCTCAAAAATCAGGGGAAAATTGACAAACTGATTGAAAAGTGCGCGCCGGAATGGCCGCTGGACCAGGTGACGATTGTTGACCGGAACGTCCTGCGGCTGGGTATTTTCGAGCTCGTTTTCGGAAACTACGAAGAAGTTCCGCCCAAAGTGGCCATCAACGAGGCGATTGAGCTGGCCAAAACTTACGGCGGGGAATCCTCGGGCCGGTTCGTGAACGGCGTTTTGGGAACGATATATCGCGAGATGGGAGAACCGATGAAAGAAGATAAGGGCGAAAAGAGTGACGACAAGGAAGAGAAAAGCGCGAAGTAATCCATGTCATTAACAACTAAAAAATAATAATTCCCAATAACCAATTCCCAATATCCAAAAAAATGTCCAATGCCAAAATTCCAAATTTCTGAATTGGACATTGGATATTTGGATTTTTGTTGGAAATTGGATATTGGAAATTGGAAATTAGTCATGACCAGAAAAGACATCTCCGATCTTGAGAAAAAAACAAAAATCAAATTCAAAAATCTTGATTTACTTCGGACGGCTGTCACGCACCGGTCGTATCTCAACGAAAACAGGAGCTACAAACTGGATCACAACGAGCGTCTTGAGTTTTTGGGGGACGCGGTTTTGGAGCTGGTGGTGACGGAGCATCTTTATCAAAATTTTCCCAACCCGGAAGGGGAACTCACCAACTGGCGGGCGGCGCTAGTCAACAAGGATATGCTTTCGAATGTTTCCCGCAGTCTGGGAGTGGAGAGTTTTTTGCTGATGAGCCGGGGCGAGGCCAAAGACATCGGTCGGGCGCGCGATTATCTTCTGGCCAACGCGCTTGAAGCGATAATCGGAGCGATTTATCTTGACAAGGGCTATGAAGCCGCCAAAAAATTTATTTCGGAAAACGTTTTGTCTCATCTCGAGGAAGTGATAAAGAGCAAGCTCTATATCGATCCTAAATCCAATTTTCAGGAAGAGGCCCAGGCCCGGGTGGGAATCACTCCCAGCTACCGGGTGCTTTCCGAATCCGGCCCTGATCACAACAAAAAATTCGTCGTGGGAGTTTATCTTGAGGACGAAGAAGTGGCGCAGGGAGAAGGAGTTTCAAAACAGCAGGCTCAAAGAGAAGCGGCTCGGGCGGGATTGGAAGCGAAAGGATGGTAAGCGAAAAATTCCCAAATCCCAATACCCAGTATCCAATGAAATGCCTAATGCGGAAATTCAGAAATTTGGGCATTGGTCATTTGGATTTTTGTTGGAAATTGGATATTGGAAATTTGAGGGTAAACTATTTCAGTTATAAAAACATAGATTAAAAATACAGTTTGATATGTACTTAAAAAGGATTGAGTTATCCGGTTTTAAATCTTTTCCAACCAAGACTACCTTGGATTTTTTGCCGTCCTGCAGTCTCGCGGAAAACGGAAAAAATTGCGGAATTACGGCCATTGTCGGCCCGAACGGAAGCGGAAAGTCGAATATCGCCGACGCGGTGCGCTGGGCAATGGGGGAGCAATCGCTCAAGGCCCTTCGCGGAAAAAAGTCCGAAGACGTTATTTTCGCGGGCTCGGGCAAAAAAGCCCAACTCGGGAGCGCGAAAGCTTCGCTTTTTTTTGACAATTCCGACAAGCGAATCCCAATTGAATTCGAGGAAGTGATTATCACCCGAAAAGTATATCGCAGCGGCGAGGGGGAATATTTCATCAACAATTCAAAAGTTCGCCTCATTGACATTGCCGATCTTCTCGCCAAAGCCGGCGTGGGGCAAAGAAGTTATTGCATTATCAATCAGGGAATGGCGGACGCGGTCCTCAATGCCTCGCCTGCGGAAAGGCGAATTATCATCGAAGAAGCAGCCGGAGTGAAGCCCTATCAACTCAAAAAAGAACGCTCTATCCGGAAACTCGAATCGACCCGCCAAAATCTGGCGCGGGTTGGAGATCTTGTGAAAGAGATCGAACCGCATCTCCGGGTTCTCAAGCGCCAGTCGGAAAAAGCGAAAAAAGGAGAAGATGTGACGCGCTCTCTCAAAGAAAAGCAAAATCTTTTTTTTGGATGTTTATGGCACGAGCTTCAGGAAAACAAGAGCCGGATTTTGTCTGATAAAGAAGAAGTGAGCCGGGAAGAAATGAAAATTCAGCGAAATATTGACGACCTGGAGATAGGGATGAAGAAAGAGTCATCCGGCGGTTCGGAATTTGACGAAAAGCGCGCCGCGCTTGAAAAAAAACGCGATGAAATATATGAAAAGATAAACGGGGCGCGGCAGGAGCTGGCGATGACCGGCGCGAAAATCGAAATCGAAAAGGAAAAAGCGAAAAATTTCGAGATTATTCAGGAAATTCCAGTCGATATTCCCTACATCCGCGAGAAGATAAAAGAAATTCAAGAAAGACACAGGCGTTTGGAGGAAATGCTCGGCGAAATAAATGATATCAGCGAGCTCGGAAATATTCGGGAAGAATTCAAGAAATTGAGGATTGACGTTGGAAGGCTTTGGCAAGAAGTGAGCGAAGGCAGGAAAAGAGAGGATAAGGAAGCAAAAAGAGAAAATGTCGTCGATCTGAAGGTTGCTGGCGAGCTCGAAGAAAAAAGAAAGGATTTGGGCGAAGAAATTGCCGGACTGAACCGGAAGATCGAGGAAAATCGCCGGGAAATGAACGAACTTATCAGGAAAGATCGGGAGACAAGGGAATATTTTTTCCAGATGGAATCAGAGTTTCGCGAAAAGCAATTCGAAATAGGGAAAATGCGGGAGAAGCTGAACGAAATTCGGGTGGAGCTGGCCAAAATTGAAGTGCGCGAAGAAGATGTCGAAAAAAGGATTCGCGAGGAACTGGGCCTTTCAGATCCAAATCTTGTTGAAAAACCGGAAAAAGCCGCGAAGGAAATCGATATTGACGCGCTGGAGCGGGAAATCAATCGGCTCAAAATCCAAGCCGAACAAATCGGAGCCATTGACCCGATGATCATCGAAGAGTATGTTGAAACCCAAAAAAGATATGATTTTCTGACCGGGCAGTCCGGGGATTTGGAAAAATCAATCCTGTCTCTTTCTGAAGTTATTAAAGAGATGGACGAAAAGATCAAAGATTCATTCGAAGAAACCTACCGGAAAATCAATCACGAGTTTGCCAAATATTTCAAAATCATTTTTGGCGGAGGAAACGCGGAGCTGACAAAGATGGATATAAGTAGAAACAAAGCAGAGATTAGCAGAAATAAAGTTGATGAAATTGAAGATGCGGAAGGCGAAGATGCAATGGATGATGAGATAGAGATAGAGAAGCCAAAGGAGATCGGGATTGAAATCAAAGCTTCTCCGCCGGGAAAGAGAATTTCAGGACTGGCAATGCTTTCCGGAGGCGAAAGAGCCCTCGCTTCCCAAGCTTTGCTTTTTGCGATAATCTCAAATAGCCCGCCGCCTTTCGCGGTTTTGGACGAAGTGGAAGCGGCGCTCGATGAGGCCAACTCCCGGCGCTTCGGGCGAATCTTGCAGGAGCTTTCTCATCAGACTCAATTTATTCTCATCACTCATAACCGCGAAACAATGCGCCAGGCCTCGTTCCTTTATGGCGTGACGATGGGCGCGGACGGAATTTCCAAAGTCTTGTCGGTAAAGCTGGACCAGGTGGGGAAAGAAGGGGAAATCAAGTAATTTACGAACTACGAAATAAGCGAACTACGAAAAGGCAAGATAAAGAAAGTTCGTGTTATAATCTAAAAACCGATCAATCCTCGCACATGTTTCGTATTTCGTTTAATTCGTATTTCGTAATGTCATGAATATTAGGTTTTTGTTCAAAGAAGTCAAAATTGACGAACGCACCAAGAATTACGTGACAGAAAAGGTGGAAAAGCTGGGAAAGTTTTTTCGATCTTTCAGGGAGGATGCTGAAGTAAGCGCTGAAGTGGAAATTGATCTGGATAAAAAAGGAAAATTCCGAGTGGAAGTTATGCTCGCGACGCCTTATGAAAAATATCGGGGCGAGGATACGACGGAATCCATTGAAGGGTCAATTGACAGTGTTTATGAAGAATTAGAGAATCAGATAAGAAAAGATAAAGACAGATTGGTGACAATCCAGCGCCGGGGAGGAAGATCGCTCAAGAAGAAAATGGTGGTGGATGAAAACGCGAGATTCTAAATTCCTAATCTACGAGATTAGGAAGAGTTTAGAAAAGTAGAGGGGGGATTAAAATTAAAAAGAGAATAATTTTTGAGAATTTAGAATTCCCTGCGCTCTTAGCGCAGGATATTCACGAAACAAACATGAAACTACTTAATCAGGGGAAAATGGGGATCATTGTGATTATCGTTGCGGGTCTGCTCGGCCTAGGAGTGTTTATTGCTCTTCACGAAAAAGTTGACCCTCGGGCAACGCTGGATGTGAAAATCACCAAAGAACAGGCCAGTAAAATAGCAAAGGAGTTTTTTGAGCAAAATAATCTGAATGTAAGCGATTATAAAGAAGCAATCATTTTTGATTCAGATGAAGAAGTCTCTGTTTTCTTGCAAAGGACATTGGGTATTGAAAAAACCAGTGAAATTTCCAAGTCTGATGTTTCTTTGTGGTATTGGAATTTTCGCGCCTTCAAGCCTTTGGAAAAGGAAGAGTTTCTTGTTAGTATTGAACCTTCTTCCGGAGAAGTGATAGATTTTGCCCATTTGGTCGCAGAAGAAAAAGAAGGTTCGAATCTTGAACAGCAGGAAGCTGGGAAAATCGCCGAGGATTATATTCAAGGAAAATTGGGAATAAATCTTTCTGATTATGAAAGAGTTGAAGCCTCTTCCGAAAAGATGAAAAACAGGACAGATCACTTTTTTGAATGGAAAAGAAAAGATTTCAATATTGAAGGAAGCGAATTGCGGATTATGGCAAGTGTGCAAGGGAGTGAAATTGGCACTTTCGGCAGATATCTCAAAGTTCCGGAAGATTTCACGAGGAAATACGAAAAAGAAAGTTCGACAGGAGCTTTGCTGGGTATAATAAGTCTTGTGTTGATGTTTTTTATAGTTGTTTCTGCTTTTATTGTTTTCATAAAAAAATACAAATCGAACGACATAAGATGGAAATTTAGCCTGGTAATTTCAATAACTCTTCTTGTGCTATTTATACTTGAGTTTGCTAATACAACTTCTAGTACGAAGATGGAATACATGACGGAAGTGGGCTATTTTACATTTTGGACTATAATCCTTATTATGGCAGTGATAGGCGCAATTTTTTACGGGATATCAATTATAATAACTGGATCAGCTGGCGATGCTCTAACCAGAGAAGTATATCCCCGGAGCATTGGATTTTTGAACGACTTGCTGACCAAGAAAAGAATTTTCACGAGAGAATTTTTTGCCAATACGTTTATAGGATATTTTGGAGCATTTTCTTTTCTGGCTATGTTTCTATCTTCTATTTCATTGCGTCGAAATATTTTCACGTCTGGACTTTAGCCGAGGGTCCCATGAGCGACGTCTTCAACTCCAGCCTTCCTTTTCTCTTGCCGCTTCTTGTTGGCTTTACAGCCGCAACAAGCGAAGAGTTCTTATTTCGCTTTTTTGCCATTCCCTTTTTCAAGAAATATTTCAGATATACTTTTCTCGCACTCTTGATTCCAGCGATAATATGGGCCTTCGGCCACTCGAGTTATCCCGTTTTCCCGGTTTATGTTAGAGGAATTGAACTGACTCTGGCCGGCTTGTTTTTCGGGTGGATATTTATCAGGTTTGGCCTTTGGACGTGCTTAGTCGCTCATTATGCCATTAACGCAATCCTTCTTTCCATGCCTCTTTTGGAATCATCAAACAACTTCTATATATTCTCCGGAGTCTTTATCATCTTACTTGCTCTTATTCCAGCAATTTTTTCTTTGTTTGGCTTAAAAAGAGGGCGAGTTTAATTTCCTAATCTCGTAGATTAGGAAAAGAAAGCCATGAAATATAAAGTAATATTAGCGTTTCTGTTTTGCATGGTTCTTGCTTTTCCTGCGCAGGCGCGGGATAGTTTTAGCTCGGAAAAAATTACAAATTTCACCGGAGAAATCCAAATCAATCCCGGCAGTTCTATCAATGTTCGAGAAAATATCCAATACGACTTCGGGGAGAACCAGAAGCACGGCATTTTTCGCGATATTCCAATTGAATACAAGGCCCGGGGCGGGAATTATAACCTGCGTCTCGGCAATATAAAAGTGACAGATGAAAACGGCGCGCCGTATAATTTCACGACATCCGGTAAGGGAAATGATCTGGAAATAAAAATCGGCGACGCGGACAAACTGGTAAGCGGGCAGAAGAATTACGTAATTAGTTACGTAATTCGCCGGGCGGTGAACTATTTTTCCGACCACGACGAGCTCTATTGGAATTTCACGGGCGACAAATGGCAAGTGCCGATTGAAAACTCGTCCGTAAAAGTAATTCTTCCAGAGAACGCGAAAGAAAATCTGCAGTCAAAATGCTACGAGGGCGTGTACGGGAGCACGGACGAATGCAAAGCAAGTATTGTTGGGAATATTATTGAATATAACTCGACGGGCGTGCTTAATCCCGGCCAAGGCATGACCATTGTCGCCGGCTGGCCAAAAGGCATTACCCTAGAGCCGAGCTTTAGGGTAAAAGTTTGGGATGTTGTCCGCGACAATTGGACGCTTTTTGTTCCGGTTATTGTTTTTGTCTTGATGTATCGCCGGTGGCGGAAATATGGCCGCGATCCCAAAGGGCGGGGAACGATTATTGCCCAGTACGAATCGCCGGATGGGCTCGCGCCGGCTGAAATCGGGACGATGGTTGACGGCTCGGCTGACAACCAGGATGTCTCCTCAACGATAATAGACCTTGCCGTTCGCGGATTTTTGAAAATCAGACGAACGGAGGAAAAAGGTTTTCTCGCGACAAGCACGGAGTATACTTTCATCCGCCTGAAAAATGAAGATCCTAAGCGTGATTTTGAAAAAGAAGTGATGAAGGGAATTTTTGGATCAGCCAGGGAAAAAAAGTTAAGTGATCTAAAAAACAAATTTTACGCAACCCTCGCGAGCGTAAAAAGCAATTTATACAAAGATGTTACCGGAAAAGGGTATTATGCCTCCAATCCCGCGAACACCCGGATATTATGGATAGTGTCCGGAGTCCTTGCCGGAGGTTTTTTGACAGGTATTTTTGGCTCTCTGCAAGACGGATGGGGAATTTTGAGCGGGATTATTTCGGGGATAATCATTCTGGTTTTTGGCTGGCTGATGCCGGCCGTGACCAAAAAAGGCGCTGAACTCAAGGAAAATATATTGGGATTCAAAGATTTTCTCTCTGTAACAGAAACGGACCGGTTGAAATTCCACAACGCTCCGGAAAAAAACCCGGCCCTTTTTGAGAAGTTTTTACCCCACGCGATGGTTCTGGGAGTGGAAAAAGAATGGGCCAAGCAATTCGAAGGAATATACAACCAGCAACCGGACTGGTACGAGGATTCGTCAGGAAGGATGTTTAATGCTATAATCCTTTCCAGCATGATATCGGACTTTTCGAGCTCCGCCATGACAACGATGGCCAGCCAGCCTTCTTCAGCAGCCGGCGGAGGTTCTGGTTTTTCCGGCGGCGGCGCCGGCGGAGGCGGCGGAGGGGGCGGCGGAGGATCATGGTGAAATAAGAAATGAGATACAAAAAAGAAGAAATAAAAATGAAAAATAAGAAAGAAGAATTGAAAAAGGAGTTCAAGAGGAGATTGTATATTTTTACCCTGAAACTCATAGAATTTATCGATAAATTGCCAGATGATAATGTTTCAAGAAGAATTGGCGATCAGTTGCTCCGAAGCGGGATGAGTATCTTGGCGAATTTTGTTGAAGGTCAATGTGCCAGTAGCAAAAAAGATTTTACGAACTTTTTCAATCATTCTTATAAGTCAACAGGTGAGAGCAAGTTATGGTTTGCGTTGCTTCGTGACAGCAAAAGGGTCGAGTCTGAAAATGCCGAATGGTTTTTGAAAGAATTGGACGAGTATTCTCGCATTTTTGGCTCAAGCCTGCTAACATTGAGAGGTAAAAAATAATTTCTTGTTTCTTCTTTTTATTTCTTCTATTTTATTTTTCATATCTAATATCAAAATGAAGATTATCAATCATCTCATCAAACTCAAAACCGTGACAACTCTTGATTTTATTGACATCACCGACAAAATCAAAGCCAAACTTAAAAAAGCGGGGATAAAACGAGGGATGATAAATATCCAAAGTCTTCACACGACAATGGCGGTTTTGGTCCAGGAAGCGGAACCCTTGCTCATTTCGGACATCAAAAAAGTTCTGGACAAAGTCGCGCCTCGGACGGTGAAGTATATGCACGACAATTTCGACATCCGCACGGTGAATATGGATCCCAATGAACCAAAAAACGGGCATTCACATTGTAAAGCGACGTTTCTTCCTACCAGTTGTTATTTAAATGTAGTCAATAGTAATGTGCAACTTGGGAGATGGCAGAGAATTTTTGCCATCGAACTCGACCGTGCCCGCCCGCGGCAGATTGCATTGCAGATAATGGGAGAATAAAGGGAAATAAGAGATAAAAGAGAAGATATAAGAAATTTTTCTTTTGCGGGCTTACTCGGTAGTGATCCGCCCGAGGCGGACTATTACCGGTTTTGACAAGCCCATTTTTTTGTGCGTAAATATAGGCAAAGAGCAACGACTCGAGTTAAAAACTTCCCGGAGGTGATATATGACTTGGGGACAACAAACAAGTGGATGGGATTTTCCTGGAGGGTGGTGGTTTGGCAGAAGACTTGGGAGCTCCGACGGGCGGGAATATTCCGAAGACGAAATCCAGAAATTGGAACGTCTAACTGCCCGCTGTGAAGGCGCCTGTTGCCAAGTTAATTTGAAGCCAAAAACGGAGGATGAAGAATATGCCCCATGATCAACCTGAGGGTTACGCTAGGTGCGGAAAAATTCGCAGGCAGCCTTGCACTGGCGACGCGTTCGACAATCCACCTCTTCCTTTTGTGAGGTTGCAACGGCTCAAGAAAAGGAGGCGTTGCTGCGTTTGTAATGGATTCCTGCGTGCCGGGAACATTGGTGATTGCTGCGATACTTGCAGACGGGTGAAAAACATTGCCGAATTCAATCTGATACCAGAAAGATTTGCACTTAAACCCGGCCCTCGTCCCCAAGATCATCCCACTGCCCGAATGGGAACTAATGCCGAAAGATAATTCTTCCTGGCTCCAATACCCCTGACTGCAACGTCGGGGGTAAAATTTTGGCAAAATTTGAAAAAAATTGTTATTATGTTCGTAATAACTTGAGCGGAATGTTCGATCGAAAAAGATTTTATCTGACAATTAGCCTTTTTTTTGTTTTTGTCTTACTGGTTTTTTATTTTTTCAACCGCCAGACGTATTTTTCCCATGGGACGGGAAACGTGACGCAGACATTTGAGATCAGAGAAGGGGAACGAGTGAAAGAGATTTCCAGGCGCCTTGAGAACAGCCAACTCATAAAAAACGATCTCTATTTCAACTATTATGTCTGGCGCACGGGGAGCAAGGGGAAAATCCAGGCGGGAAAATATGAATTGCGCGGCTCGATGACCATTCCGGAAATCGTTCAGGTGCTTTCGATCGGCGAGGTTGTTCCAAATGAAATAAAAGTAACTTTCCCGGAAGGGACCAGTGCCAAGAAGATGGAAGAAATTCTTCTGGACAAGGGTTTTAAAAAGAATGGTTTTCTGAGGAAAGTTGATTGCGGGTGCGGGGTAAAGACGGATTATGAATTCTTGAAAGACAAGCCGGCCAAAGCTAGTCTCGAAGGCTATTTGTTTCCTGATACTTATATTTTCTACCGGGAGGTCAGCGCTGCCGATATCATCAATCGGATGCTTTTGAACTTTGGCGAGAAGCTGGCAGGAGAGATGAGAGTTGAGGTAGAAAAAAGAGGAAAAACAATTTTTGAAATCGTGACTATGGCGAGTATTTTGGAAAAAGAAGTGAAAACTCCGGAGGATATGAAAATTGTAAGCGGAATTTTTTGGGACAGGATTTCCGCCGGCATGCCGCTTCAGAGCTGTGCTACGATCGCCTACGTTCTCGGAAAAGAAAAAAAGCAATACTCTCACGAGGATACGCGGACTCCGTCGCCTTACAATACTTATTTAAACCGCGGCCTTCCGCCCGGACCGATAAACAATCCCGGAATGAATTCAATTCTAGCCGCGATTTATCCAAAAAAAACGGATTACAACTACTTTCTCACCGACCCGCAAACGGGGAAAACAATTTTTTCCAAAACGCTCGAGGAGCATGAAGAGAACAAGATAAAGTACGGATTGTAGTTTGGGGTTGACACAAATATCAGGGCCCTATAAGATAGGGAGGTAAAATTTGATAATATTTTCCGCAGAAATCAGGCGAAAAAGTAAGTCCTGGTTAGGAAAAAACGGCGCTTGCCGTGATTTCGAGTCTGCGGAAAGGCAGACTTTATGTTATCCAGGGCTCAAAAAGAACAGCTAGTCAGAGACTTGGCCGAAAAGATAAAGACCGGCAAGGTTATGATTTTTTCCGATTATGCCGGGACCAGCGTGGCTAAAATGAAAAATCTTCGTGACGAACTGCGAAAGGCCGACTCAAGCTACAAAATCACCAAGAAAAAACTGATTGAGCTAGCTTTCAAAAATGCCGGCATCGGGGTGGACGTGAAAAATATGGAAGGGCAAATCGGGGTGGCGATCGGCAAGGCCGACGAAGTATCGGCGGCCAAAGTCCTGGCGAATTTTTCAAAAGAAAACAAAAATTTCAAGATTCTCGAGGGTGTTCTGGAAGGAAAAGTCATTTCCGGCGAAGAAGTCATCGCCCTTTCCAAACTGCCTTCGCGCGAGGAACTTCTCTCCAAACTAGTCGGCTCTGTGAGTGCTCCGGTTTCTGGATTCGTGAATATATTGGCCGGAAACATTCGTGGGCTGGTTACAGTACTTAAAGGAATTGCGAATAGCAAGTGATTCATGCGAATAGTCGCGAATGCTAAAGCGAATAAATTCGAATAAAATCATTCGCGTACATTTGTTTTTAGAATTCGCGATAATTCGCATAATAAAATTTTATGTCCGAAGAAAAAAAAGTAGAGGAAAAGAAGGAAGTCGAGGTTCCCGAGAAATTCAAGGCTCTCGTTGGCGAGATCGAGAAAATGTCGGTTCTTGAACTCTCAGAACTGGTGAAAGTCCTTGAGGAAAAATTCGGCGTGAGCGCGGCGGCTCCTGTGATGGCTGTCGCGGGCGCTCCAGCCGCTGGAGCTGAAGCCGGCGAGGCGGCTCCCGAAAAAAGCGAATTTGATATTGAACTCGCCGCGGCGGGCGATGCTAAAATCAACGTCATCAAGGTTGTCCGTGAAGTGACCGGAAAGGGCTTGAAAGACGCCAAGGATTTGGTTGATGCGGCTCCTAAAGTAATCAAGGAGAAAGTCACCAAAGCCGAAGCGGAAGAGATTAAAAAGAAACTGGAAGAAGCGGGAGCAACAGTCAACTTGAAATAATTTTAGGAGCATAATGAAGGAAAGAAGGGCTACAGAGCTCTTTTTTCTTTGATTCCTTGCGAATTCTTCATAAGAAAAAACGCATCAGTATACTAACTTACTGATGTAAAATTTATTTTGATTTAGATCGCTAGCTTTTATTCAATAGAGAATTTGAGAAGCTGGCTGTCCTTAAGAAAATAAACTATTTTATTGTTCTCATCCACAACGAAATCCCTTGTATCTTTTAAAGGCTCACTGAAATACTGCGCTGAAATCTTACCTTCCTTTGTATAACACACCACGCGGCGGTTTTTGCTGTCGAGAACCCAGACAAATTCCATCTCCGGTTCAGAGTATATGGCGTCAACGGAAAGCGGAGTTTGGAGGGATTCGAAACTGATTTTTTCGTCAATCTTTCCCTGAAGATAGGCGGTGATTTTGTCGCTCTCGGCGAGATACAAGTCACCGTTTATGGCAATACTCTTGGCGTTTTTGAGATCAGTTGCCGCTCGCAGCCAGGCTTGGCCTTCGCCAAACCCGCCCTCGGCCCGCCTAGACTCGTCGAGGCTGGCACGAGGGTAACGAAAAACCTGATTGTTTCCAATATCGAGGATATAAAGATAAGTCAAATAACTCTTGACGTCCCGAGCTTTGAGATTTCCGGGAAGCGAAATGCTGTTATCCTGGAAGTTTTTGTTGACGGGAGTAAGGGTGATGACCTTTCTGTCTTCCGTGAGGAGAAAAAGAGCCTTGAGATGAGGCATCGCTGTAATCAAGGCGAAGTTTCCCGAGGAAAGACTACTCCGTACTTCTCCCGTGTCCCCTGAATCCGGATTGATTTTGGTCACACTTCTGTCTTTTCCCGACACTGCATAGAGGGTGCCATCAAGTATGGCGAACCGACTGCCTTCCTGCGGGAGGCTGGCGACTTCCGCGACATTTTCAACAGCTCTGGCTTCAATGTCATCCAAGGCCAAGGGAAGCTGGGCTTCAGCCGGGACGTTTTCCGGCGGCGGTGCCGGCTCGGCGACTTTTTTGTATTTAACCCATACAACCGATGCAATGATTACGGCTGCGACAACGCTTCCCAAAACAATTTTTTTCTGGCGAGCTTCAAGCGATTGAAATTTGTTTTTTGCGCTTGTCAGTCCCCGTCCAATTTTCCTTCCAAGGCTATACATAGCAAGAAGCAATCTCTTAGCGTTGAAGCTTTTAAATTTTTCTCTAAATAGAGAAGACTGGAAAGACGAAGCTGGCCCCCTAAAGAGCCTTTTTATTTTATCATAAACGTAGATAAGGATATTTTTGAGAAGTGTTGGGAATTTTTCCCGAAAAGTTAGACGAGTTTTTTCTTTGGGTGTTGCAATATCCGGGGCAGTCAGAAACTCTTCTTCGGGAAATCCGACAAAAGAGTCAATTTTTTTTATCTTTTCCCGGCCAATGAGAGGCGCTTCGACAACGGCGGGCTGGACTTCAGATTCATCAACGAGGTCAACGATAATCGTTCCGGCAACTTCGATATTGGCTCGAAGCGACGCCTCAAGGAGTCCCGGAAATTCCTCACGGGAAAAATGATCCGCGTTCTGGCGAAGTTCCTCCAGGGAAAATATTTCCATCAAGTCGCGCGTCGTAAAAATCAATTTGTCGCCGTATTCGAGCTTGCCGCTTGAGATATTGGAAAAAGTTTTGAGGGGATGCGTTTCAGCGTCCAGTTCTTCTTCAAGATCGCGGCTTATTTCGGCAATTTGTCCGCCGCGCAGAAGATATACCGAAACTTTCCCGAGGCAAGCGAAATGAAGATTATTCCTCTCCAGCGCGCCGCTTACGAAATTCAATTTTCCCGACCAGCCGAGCGACCCGTGGCGGGCCAGTTCTGCCAAAGCCAGGTTAGCTTTTCTAAGGCTGGCCTCAAAACTTTCTTCAGCCGGGCGGTGAGGTTTTGAAAAATATTCTTTTTTAATTACGGAAGTCAGCAAATTCGCCACATAGGAGGAATTTTCCGAGTGATCGTCAATTTTTATGACGCCGAAAATGGTCCCCAGTTTTTGTTCCTCGATATTTTCCGCGCCAAAAGTGAAAACGGTTTCGAACGGCAAGAGTTCTTGTTTGGCACAAACGAAAACATTGCTAAAAATCCCTTTAGGGTAGCCGTTTTTGCGTTTTTTGGGCGATTGAGTCATAGTCAAGCTTTTGGCGATATTATAGGGGAAAGGATGAAAAATATCAATTTTTTTCATGTAACGTGCAACTTGTAACATGTAACACAGGGGAAGAAAGTTTATCCAAAGATTTACATGCTTCGTATTACATGTTGCATATTTTGTGAGTAGCTGGACAAATTCACGCAAAAAGATTATACTGTTACCAGTTTTTCGGGGCTTAAAATTAACCTTTTCAATACGATGACCGAGATATTTTCCCAGCTTTTTGACTCTCGCGTTAAGGCGCGACTCATAAAATTCTTCATGCTCAACGACAAGGATGAGTATTCTTTTTCGGAACTGGTCCAAAAGAACAAAATGAAAGCGAAGGATATCAACCGGGAGCTGGGAAGACTTCAAAAAATGAAAATGATTGCTGGCCGGATGAGAAAGGGTCGAAGATTTTTTCACACTAACCGGGATTTCATTTTCTATCCGGAACTTCGCAACCTTGTCGTCAAATCCAACACTATGCCCGAATGCCGGAGCCTCTCCCGAGTAAAAAATCTCGGCCGGGTGAAGCTAGCTTTGATCTCGGGAGTATTTTTGAATTATCCTAAAGGAAAGGCCGATCTTCTCATTGTCGGCGACGAATTGAGCAAAGCCAAGCTGAAACATCTTCTAGAAAGTATGGAAGCCGAGGTAGGAAAGGAGATAAATTACGCTCTTTTGAGTCCGGAAGAATTCAAGTACCGGACCGACATGCTCGACAAATTCATTATGGATTTTCTGGAAAATCCCTATGAAGAAATCGTCTGTAAGATTCCGAATTTGAAAGAAATTGCGAACCGGAGGAAATAACAGAGCTTTAAACGGTAATCACTTTTTGTATTTTATGTCTTTTGCTAATGTATTAATAGTTGTTTTAGTGTTTGTCATCCTGGCTCTGGCCGGGTTTATTTTGTCTTTGCTGCGACGAGTTGGTAAAAAAGAAGGCTCTGACATAACAAACAATATAAGCAATCAAATCCAATTACTCTCCGAAAATTTTGGCTCAAGGCTTAGCAGCATTCAGAAGAGCGTTGATCAGCGCCTTGGGGAAAACACCAGCCGACTTGACAATGCCAGCCGCTCCTACGCCGAAGTTCAAAAGCAGCTGGTCCGGCTCCAAGAGCAGACGAATCGAGTTTTTGAGATCAGCAAGGATGTTTCCAAACTGCACGAGATTTTGAAACCGCCCAAAGCCAGAGGCGTGATGGGAGAGTCATCCCTGGAGCAGATTCTTGAAAATATGCTGGGACGCGAGAGTTTCGAAGTGCAGTATCCCTTCAAAAGCGGGGAGCGAGTGGACGCGGTCGTGAAGGTGGGAGACAATCTTGTTCCAATAGACGCGAAATTTCCTTTGGAAAATTATAAGAGAATCAGTGAAAATAAGGATCAAAGAGAATCGGACGGCTATCAAAAACAATTTGGTCTCGATGTCAAAAAACATATAAATTCAATAGCGGAAAAATACATCAAGCCAGGCGAGAAGACCATTGATTATGCCCTGATGTATATTCCGGCCGAAAATGTTTTCAACGAGATAATAATCCATGACTTCGGGAATCTGAATTTATCCCAGTACGCCGTTGGCAAGAGAGTCATTCCTGTTTCTCCGAACACGCTTCATGCCTATCTTCAAACCATCCGGATGGGCCTGCGGGGAATGAAAATTGAAAAGAACGCCAAGATTATCCTGCAGAACCTGAAAAGACTCGACATCGAGTTTGGAAAAGTAAGAAAGGATTTCGACGCATTGGGTCAGCATCTCCGAAACGCCCAGAACAAATATGAACTCACGGATAAAAGAATGGGAAGATTTGAGGGGCATCTCGACAGATCAAGGGACAAAGAACTGGAAGAACCGGAGGAATCAAAACAATTGGCAGAGGGGGAAGAAACCGTATCGTAAAATGCTATGAATAACTGGAAAGCGGCGATCAGGGAAAAAGCAAGAAGATTTTTCTGGCACGGATACTGGACGGATCCGACGGTATTTTTTTCTTTCGCCCTGGCGTTTCTTGCAAACGCGGGGATGTGGATTTCAATCTGGTGGCTGGTCAAACCCACGGATCAGCCGGTAATTTTGCACTACAACGTTTACTTTGGAATAGACGCCATCGGCGACTGGCGCAACATTTTTTTGATGCCAGCTCTGGCTCTCGCTTTTCTGCTAGTAAATGCCATTCTTTCAAGGTTCTTCTACTATAAAGAGAGATTGGTCTCATATCTTTTTATCCTGATGGCGCTGGCGCTGCAGCTTTTGATGGCGGTGGGATTGGGAAGTATAATTCTAATTAATTTCTAATATCCAATAAAATGTCAAAATCCTAAACAACAAAAATTTTAGACATTAGATATTCGGATTTTTATTGGAAATTGGAAATTAGAATTTGGGATTTTGGTATCTTATTTTACAATGCGAGAAAAACGTGAATTTATCTATCCCGATCCAAGAACCACCGATCCGCATAATCATCGCCTTCAGCGTTTTTTTGAGGTAATTCCGGGGGCATTGACTTGGTTCACGTTGATTGGAATGTTTGTTTTTTCTTTCTGGCTTCCCGTCTGGGTGGCGGTTTTTATAATTGCTTTCGATATCTACTGGCTTTACCGGACGATTTACATAGCCGCCTATTCGATTGCCGCTTTCCGGAAAATGCAGTGCCACAAAAGAATTGATTGGATGGAGGCTTGCCGAAAACTAAACGATCCGGAAAATTTTTTCGCTGAAATTTCGGACGAATACAAAAAAATAAAAAAAGAATATTCCAGCCAGCGCTGGTTTTTTTCCTCTCCGGATCGCAAGAGAACCAAAAAGAAGCTCTGCGCCGCAAAAGAATTGAGAAAAGAAATACAGGAAATCCTCAAAAAAGACAAATCAAAGTTTCTCGGCTGGGAGGAGATTTATCACGTTGTTTTGCTTCCCACGGCCAACGAGGATGCGGAAATTATCGAGCCGGCCATTCAGGCGGTAGCGAACGCTGACTATCCCAATGACAAATTCATCATTCTTCTTGCTACCGAGGAAAGAGAGGAAAAGGGAAAAAGAGAAAAGAAAGCAGAATATCTCAAAAAAAAGTTCGGAAATTTGTTCTTTGATTTTTTGGTGACAACTCACAAGGTGGCGCCGGGCGAAATGAAGATGAAATCAGCCAATGCCACTTATGCCGCAAAGTTCCTCAAAAAATATCTCGAGGAAAGAAATATTCCACTGGAGAAAGTCATTCTTTCCAATTTCGACTGTGACACCTGCGCCCATCCCCAGTATTTCGCGGCGCTTACTTTCAAATTCATCACCGAGCCGAAGAGACTGCAGTTTGCCTATCAGCCGCTTCCGGTGTACCACAACAACATTTGGGATACGAATGCCTTTGTCCGGATCATCGTGACCGGTTCTTCTTTTTGGCATATGGTTGAGTCGATGCGTCCCGAGCACATGGTCACCTTTTCTTCGCATTCGGAGCCTTTCAAGACAATAGTTGATGTCGGCTACTGGCCGGTGAACGTGATTTCGGAAGACAGCCTCATTTTTTGGAAGTGTTACGCTTATTTCAACGGAAAATACGAAGTGAAACCGATTTATCTTCCGGTTTCCTTGGACGCGGTGCTCGCGAAAAGCTACTGGAAGACAATTGTCAATCAGTACAAACAGAAGCGGCGCTGGGCTTACGGGATTGAAAATTTTCCGCTTCTTGCCCGGGCTTTTCTCGCCAACAAAAAAATTCCGCTCCGCAAAAAATTGCGCCATTTGTTCATAATGCTGGAAGGCCATTGGTCTTGGTCAACCAATGCTTTCATTATTGCTCTTCTCGGTTGGCTGCCGGTGATTATCGGCGGGCCGGAGTTTAACCGATCGGTGCTGGCGCACAATCTTCCTTATATCACAAGGTATCTTATGAACGCAGCTCTCGTCGGCTTGGTAGTTTCCATGTTTTTGAGCCTGATGCTTCTTCCACCTCGGCCAAAAAGATATGGACGCAAAAAATATATCTATATGTTTCTGCAGTGGTTTCTGGTTCCGATCACCGCGCCCTTTTTGGGTGCGATGCCAGCCGTAGATTCGCAAACCCGGATACTTCTGGGAAAATACTTCGGTGAATTCTGGGTGACGGAGAAGGTGAGGAAGGAGTAGTTGGTATCTGGTATTTGGTAGCTGGTATATGGTATTTGGTATTTTGAAAAATAAAAAAACGGGGACGAGCTGTAAAGCTGTCCCCGTGAGGGTGAAGGGGGCGGGAGATTGCGCTGCAGGTTCACTAAGTTCTGGGACGTCGTCCCTCTAACATGAGAAATAAAACGGGAGCAGGCATCTCCGGCAGGTCGCCGCATTTCAAATCCGTTAGGTTGTTAATGATCATTCTTAATTGGGTTCGCAAGATATCCTCGGGAGTTGAGTCGAGCTTGCCGTAGCGAGGTTCGGCTTGGATATATCGCCTGAGAATTTTTACTCCCTCCTTAGTTGTTCTTGCGGTTTGGATTTTAAGAACTATTTTTTCTTCCTGGTTTGCCCAGAAAATCCTAAGTCTGTCCAAATACTCTATTATATCTCTGTAACTCAATGAAAAATCCTCCTTGGCTTTTCTCTACTTATCAGACTTAATAATGTATAATTTTTCTTAAGTATTGTCAAGTTGGTTATAATGAAATTCCTCTTTCCATTTCTATTTTCTTTCACAGCATCAATCCTCGCGATATTTTTTTTATTGCGGCTGAAGAATAAGCATATCAAGAGATTGGGCGGGGCAGTGGTGATTTTGGTTTTTGTGCTTCTGGTTTTGTTGAATAAAGATTTGATCATTACAAAACCGATCGCAGGAATTTTGGTTGGGGGGATCTTGATTTTGCTGTTCGGTCTCTGGGATGATTTGAAAAATATAAGCTGGAAATGGCAGTTGCTGTTTCAAATTTTTATCGCGGTTGCGGTAATATCGTTTGGAGTACGAAGCGAGTATATCACTAATCCCTTCGGCGGAATTATAAATCTAAATAGTCCAGCAATATACTTTTTACTTTTTACTTTTTACTTTCTACTTTTCATCAATTCCCTCAATTGGCTCGATGGGGTTGACGGGCTCGCGGGGAGCGTTACGCTGGTGGCGCTCGGAGTCATATTTTTCTTGAGTCTTCTTCCTCATGTCAATCAGCCTGCCACAGCAATTCTCTGCTCCATTGCCGGCGGCGCGATACTCGGTTTCATGATTTTTAATTGGTATCCCAGCAAAATTTTGGCGGGAACAAGCGGCGCTTGGTTTTTTGGATTTGTTTTGGCGAGCCTTTCCATTTTCGCCGGCGCCAAAATCGCGACGGTTCTTATGGCAACACTCATTCCGGTTCTGGATTTGGCGCGAGTCGCCTGGGAAAGATACCAAGCCGGCCAGTCCATATTTTTGGGCGGCGATAATCGACATCTCCACTTCAAACTGCTAAAATTGGGATGGAGCGAAGAAAGGATTGTGGTTTTAGTCTGCGCGTTGAGCGTGATTGTTGGAATGGCGGCGTTAAATCTTAATGCAGTGGGAAAGATAGTATTTATTATATTATTCTCCTTGATCTACTTTGTTTTGATGGAAGTTATGAAAGATAAAATATCCAATATCCAATATCCAATATCCAACAAAAATTCAAATGTCGAAATCTAAAGCCTAAAATTAGTTTTTCGGCATTCGGCATTTAGACATTTTGATTTTTATTAGAAATTTGAAATATGTCTTCCAAAACAAAAATAACAATTTTTCTCGTTGTTATCGGGCTGGCGATAGCGGGAATTCTTCTCAATTATGTTTTCAGCGAGGTTTATTCTTTGAGCGGCAACCCGATAGAAAAGATCTATTTCAAAAATACTCTCGTGAAGGCGGAAGTGGTTGATACGGCTGAAAAGATCGAGCAAGAGCTGGCGGGCAGACGCGAGCTTCCCGAAGGAAGAGGAATGCTTTTTGCGATGCCGAAAAATGATTTTCAGAGATTTTGGATGAAGGGAATGCAGTTTGCCATTGATATCATCTGGATTGAAGGTGGTCGGGTGATTGGCTGTGAAAAGAATATAACTCCCGCGGACGAGCGAATTTTCACCTCGCCTTCCGCGGCTGGACTAGTTTTAGAAGTTCCGGAAGGATTTTGCGATCGGTACGATGTTGAAGTGAATGATCGGGTGGAAGTTCAATGAGAAAATCTTTTGTAGAGGTCGGGCTGCAGTCTGCGGAGGTAAGCGGTCCGACCCCTACAAGTTTATCTCCGGACACATTTTTATCCTTCTGTCAACGTTGCGTTAAATTAATTCTTTTGCTATCCTGCCACATATGAATCCTGGATTTAGTAAAAAAATGAAGGTTAATGAGAAGATGGTCAACTATCTCTTGATTTTTATTTTGGGTTTTCTGGTGGGGGTGGCCGTCAAAACGGAAGCCAAAAAAAGAATCACGATCGGGTATGGCGATTATTTGGTTTCGGAAATGAAACAGGGTTTTGACTTAATGAAACCGGAACAGAGAAGCGCGCCGGAAGCGCCGGCGGATACAGATCAAGATGGCGGTACCGGCCAGCCGGAAAGCCAGTAGTATAAATCGTTAAAAATATTTTTATGGAAGAGCAAAAAGAAGAGACGGTTCAAGAAGAAAAAGAAAGTAAAAAGGAAGCCGAAGCCGCCTGCACCGAGATATGCAAGAAAAAAATGAAAAATTATACCTCGATCGTCATTTTGCTTTCCGGACTGCTTATCGGGAGTATTTTTGTGGATGTGGCCCAGTTTTTCGGCCAGCAGGGAGTTTCCCCGCGAGTCCTTAAAAACGTCGATGTTTTTCCTTTCGACGGAAGAACCTGGGTGGCTTTCAACGAGCCGGTTGTCAATGTGCAGGTGCTCACCGACAGCCAGTGCGAGGCTTGCGATCCGACCGAACCCCTCAAGTGGATAAAACGGGTCATCCCGACAATGCTTGCCAAAAAAGTGGAAGTGAATTCCGAGGAGGGGCGGAATCTGATATCCGAACTTAAAATAAAAAGCATCCCTGCTTTTGTTTTCAACGAGAACATCACCAAAACCGACGTTTACGCCCAAGCCCAGGCGATTTTCAAAAAGGCGGATTCGAATTATCTGATGGACACCAACCAGGTCGGCATAAAACCGGGCAAAATTATCGAGACGCCGGCGGTTGAAAAAGACGACCCGCAAGTCGGCGCCCAGGATGCTAAAGTAAAAGTCGTTTTATTCAGCGATTTCCAGTGCCCGTATTGCAAGGCTTTTCATGAAACTTTCAAAAAAGCCATCGCGGACTACAAGGACAGGGTTTTGTTTGTCTACAGGTACGACCCGCTGGATATCCATCCGCAGGCCCAAAATGCGGCCCTCGCGGCAGCCTGCGCCGCCGATCAGGGAAAATTCTGGGAGATGGCGGACAAACTCTATTCCTCGCAGGACGACTGGGGAAAATCCGAGGGGCTGGCTAAATTCAAAAGCTATGCAGCGACTCTTGGTCTCAAGACGGCTGATTTCGGAAAGTGCCTGGACGAGGGCAAATTCAAGGACAAAATCAAAGCCGATGTGAAAGAAGCGGAAGATTTCGGAGTTTCCGGCACCCCTGCCTTCTTTGTGAACGACCAATTTTTCGGGGGAGTAGTTTCGTATGACGAGTTGAAGAAGACGCTGGATGGGGAATTGGGGAAGTAATGCCTGGTATCTAATAGCTGGTATTTAGTATCGGGTATTTTTTAGAAATCGGGTCGCAAGGCCCGATTTCTTTTTATAAAATTTATAATATGTTATAATTTTTACATGAAACTCGACAAAAAAATTTTCGAAATAATTTTCCATGCCCGCGGGGGACAAGGGGCAAAAACAGCCGCGGAGCTTTTGGCGCAGGCGGCTTTGCGCGAGGAAAAATATGTGCAGGCTTTTCCTGATTTCGGGCCGGAGCGAACCGGCGCGCCGATAAAAACATATGTTCGAATTTCGGATGAGCCGATCAAGACCCATGAGCCGGTGATTGATCCGGACGCGGTGGTTATTCTTGACGAGACCCTCATGGGAGTTGTGGACACGACCAAGAATCTCGACGAAAACGAATCAATGATCGTGAACACGACTTTGGACCGGGAAACGGTGAAACAAAAGACGGGATATATTGGGAATATTTATCCTATTGACGCGACGGGACTTTCAATGGAAGTGATTGGCGAGCCGCGGCCGAACACAGCTATCTTAGGAAAGCTTCTCAAGGTGACGGAAATTGTGAAACTCGAGGATGTTATCGAAGTTTTTCGGGAAAAATATACCGGAAAAATTGGCAGTGAAAAGACGGAGAAAAATATACGGGCGATTGAGAAAGCATACGATAGTTTGTGAAATATCCAAAAACACAAAACGACAAAATGCCAAACAAAGCACAAAGTCACAAAGCCCGAAACGCAATAATTTGTGATTTGTGAAGTTTGAAAGTTGTGCTTTGTTTGGAGTTTTGTATCCCTGTGTTTTGCGAATTTTAAATGCTATGAACTGGGAAACCATCGAAGAAGGTGCAATTATTACGCATGATATAAGAAAATCTCCCAGGACCGGCGATTGGCGTTATATGAAGCCGGTAGTGGATAAAAAAGTCTGCGCCGGCTGCGGGACCTGTTTTTCCTTTTGTCCCGAAGCGGCGATTGATTATGATTCAGAGAAAAGAGCGGATATTGATTACAACATTTGCAAGGGTTGCGGTGTTTGCGCCAATGTTTGCCCACAACGCGCTATAAAAATGAATAAAAATACTTAATACTTTCTACATGATACTTGATACTAAAAAAGCTCTCACCGGTGGCGCCGTGGCGGCAGAGGCTTTGTGCCAAATCAATCCCGATGTGATGCCGGTGTATCCCATCACGCCCCAGACGCCAATCATCGAAACTTTTGCCAAAATGGTGGCTGACGGGGAAGCGGATACGGAAATAATTGACGTGGAGTCAGAGCATAGCGCGATGAGCGCTTGCGTGGGAGCCAGCGCCGCCGGTGCGCGCGCCGTGACAGCTTCGAGTTCGCAGGGAATAATGCTGATGAGCGAGATTTTGCCGATCGCAGCGGGAATGCGGCTTCCGATTTTAATGCTGGTGAGCGCCCGAGCCCTTTCTGCGCCAATCAATATTCACGGGGATCATCAAGACGTGATGGCTGTTCGCGATTTGGGCTGGATTCAGATTTTTTCCGAAAACGCGCAGGAAGTTTATGACAACACTTTGATCGCGCTGAAATTGGCAGAAAAAGTCCGGCTTCCGGCGATGGTTATCATGGACGGGTTCCAAACTTCGCATTCAGTCGAAAATTTGGAAATTCTTGAGGATTCGGTTATGAAGGATTTTGCTGGTGAATACAATCCAAAAAATCATCTTCTTGATTTTGAAAATCCAAAAACTTTCGGACCGGTAGCGCTTCCCAACTCCTATTTTGAATTTAAGAGACAACAAATTGAAGCGATGGACGGAGTTATTGGGGAGATCAGAGAGATTTTTAGGAAATATGGGGAAATCAGCGGGAGAAATTATAATGTTTTCGAAAGCTATCGGCTCGATGACGCGGAAAAGGCGATTGTCGTTACCGGATCAACCGCCGGAACAGCCAAAGTGGCGGTTGATGAATTGCGAGAACAAGGCGAAAAAGTCGGGCTTCTCAAAATAAAATTATTTCGACCGTTTCCTTATGGGCAAATCGCCGAAGCGCTCAAAAATGTGAAGCAAATCGCGGTTTTGGACCGAACAGTTTCATTCGGAAGTGTCGCACCGCTCTGTAGCGAAATCCAAAATAGTTTATTCTCAATTCTCAATTCTCAATTCTCAATTCAGTCATACATCTATGGCTTGGGCGGAAGGGAGATTTTCAAGGAGGATATCAAGAAAGTTTTTGAAGGCTTAAGCGGAGACAAAATCGAAGGACTGAAATATATCGGACTCAAATAAATGAATAAAGATTTAACCAAAAAACTGGCTCCCGGCCATTCCACCTGCGTGGGATGCGGGATTCCGGCGATTGTGAGGACGGTACTTGGCGCGGCGGATGATCCGGTCGTGGTGGTGAGCGTGACGGGTTGTCTCGAAGTGACTTCGACGCTTTATCCCTATTCAGCGTGGAAAGTGCCTTATATCCACAGCGCTTTTGAAAACGGCGGAGCAACGGCGGCGGGAATTGACGGAGCGGTGAAGGCGCTTCGCAAGCGCGGAAAAATTCCCAAAGAAAAAAGAATTCAAATCGTTGTTTTTGCGGGAGATGGGGGAACGTACGACATAGGGCTGCAGAGTTTATCCGGTGCGCTTGAACGCCAGCATGATTTTCTTTATGTCTGCTATGACAACGAAGCCTACATGAACACGGGCGGCCAACGGAGCGGCGCAACTCCGTATGGAGCTGACACCGAAACAACTCCGGCCGGAAAAAATAGTTTTGGAAAAAAAGAAAAACGAAAAAATTTAATGTCGATTGTGGTTGCCCATCACATCAAATATGCTGCCCAAGCTAATGTTTCGTACCTTGCGGATCTGGAAGCGAAAGCTAAAAAAGCATTTGAGCTCGAAGGGCCGCGATTTTTGTTGGTTCTCCAGCCTTGCACGAATCTTTGGAAGTTTCCAACTTCGCAGTATGTGAACATCGGAAAATTGGCAACCGAAACCAATTTCTGGCCGCTGTGGGAATATCTGGACGGAAAATATAAAATAAACTGGGCCACTGAAAACCCAAAACCGCTCGAATATTTTTTGAAAACCCAAGGTAGGTTCAAGCATTTGTTCAAGCCGGGAAATGAAAAGGTTATTGAGGAAATGAAAAGAGAGGTTGATGAGAATTGGAAAAGGCTGGTGGATTTGGCAGAAGTTTGACGAAATAAATTTATTGCTTAAGCGTAAATAAAAATATGCCAAAACCCAAAGTAAACGAAGAACTTTGCATCGGCTGCGGGACTTGCGAGGCGCTGTGTCCCTCTGTTTTCAAAGTGGAAAACGGAAAGTCGAAAGTGATCGCCGACGAGTGCAAAGACTGCAATTGCGACGAAGTGGTGTCGAGCTGTCCGGTGAACGCGATATCATTAGAAAGCTAAAAACGAAAAGCGAAAATCTAAAAGCAACATCTAAAATCCCAAAACTTTTTCGTTTTTAGTTGTTGTTTTTACATTTTAGATTTTAGCTTTTACATAAACTTATGCTTAATCAGGAAAACAAAGACATCATAAAAACATACAAAAAATTTCTAGTGGCGGTTGTCATCATTACTTTCATTATTTCTTCCTTTTTCGGGGCTCTTTTCGGTTTTATGGCGGGAAATCTCGGGCAGGGGAAGTTTTGGCCGAAACTTTTTAAGAGAGGAACAGGACAAAACGCCGGTACGAACGACTCCGGGCAAACTTTGAGCGTCCCCGATGAAGAATCGGCGGTTACAAAAGCGGTGGAAAAGGCTTCACCTGCAGTGGTGAGCATCATTGTCTCCAAAGATGTTCCTAAAATTCAGGATTTTTTTTCCGATCCGTTCAACTTTGATCCCTTTTTCAATCCTTTTGGGTCTCGTCAACGGCAGCCCTCGCAGAATCAAGGCGGCACCGAAAAGCAGGAAATCGGCGGAGGGTCAGGGTTTATTGTTTCCGAGGATGGACTGATCGTAACTAACCGGCACGTGGTTTCCGACCAGGAAGCCAGCTACACCGTGATGACCAATGACGGAAAAAAATATGATGCCAAAGTGATGGCCATTGATCCGGTGAGCGACGTGGCGGTGATCAAGATTGAAGCGGGGAAAGCTCTGCCGACTCTTGATTTGGCTGATTCGTCGAATCTCAAGATCGGCCAGACTGCGATCGCTATTGGGAATTCACTAGGCGAATTCCGAAACACGGTCAGCAAAGGAATCATTTCGGGCTTGAAAAGAAATGTGACGGCCGGAGATGGCTTCGGGCAGGCAGAAACACTCTCTGAAGTCATTCAAACGGACGCGGCTATCAATCCGGGGAATTCCGGCGGGCCGCTCCTTAATATCAATGGACAGGTAATCGGGGTGAACGTGGCAATGGCGCAGGGTGCGGAAAATATTGGTTTCGCGTTACCGATAAATTTGGTTAAAAAAGATATCGAGTCTGTGAAAACGAAGGGGAAAATCATCCAGCCCTTCATTGGTGTGCGCTATATTCCGGTAACGGCGGATATTCAGAAACAAAACAATTTGCCTTATAGCTACGGCGCGCTGGTCTTGCGCGGCCAGCAAATGACTGATTTTGCAGTTGTTCCGGGCAGTCCGGCCGACAAAGCGGGAATAGTGGAGAACGACATAATTCTGGAGATAAACGGGCAAAAAATTGACGAAAATCATCAATTGGCCGATCAAATTGCAAAATTCAATGTCGGCGACACGATTACTTTGAAAATCTGGCACAAAGGCGAAGAAAAAAACGTCAAAGTGACGCTTGAGGAAAGAAAATAAGGTTTGTAGGTGTCGGACACCTACAGAGGCTAAAAACAGCTCCGGCGAGATGTACCGGAGCTGTTTTTTTGTTTTAATTCCATGTGCAGGCAGTCGTTCCGTCCGAAGTCAACACCCACCCCGTGCCGTTCTTACAGACGCAGGTGGTGTATTTGTTGGTGAGAGCAATAGCTCCATCATAAATAGTGCTACATGCATAAGGCTGGGATGAGTTTTTCCTCAAACTTACTTCTCCGTTAATTGATAATTTAGTTTGCGGACTCGTCGTCCCAACCCCAACGTTGCCTCCGGAGTCTATGCGCATATACTCTGTGCTTGCTTGCCAAAATTTCAGTGGACCTGCGTTGGCGTTGATGTTAATACCGCCGCTACCTTGACCTTCAATAACCAGCGCGCCAGCCTGAAGACGGCCGGAAGTAGTGTAACTTGCTGAGAGCAGCCTGATAAATGCGGAGACGTCGGAGATGAAGTTAATTCCTGTGTAACTGGCTGTCCCGGCAGTGGTATTTTTCACGACTATCCTTGTGCCAGCATTCTGTTCTTTTTGAAGCTCCAAAATGTCGCCTGGCCCCGTCGTCCCCACCCCGACATTTCCGGCAAAGTAATTGTTCCCGGCTCCATTGGCAGTGAGGGTTCCGCTGGTGGTGATGTTTCCGCTGCTTAGGGTACCGATACCAGAGAGATTTCCCGAGTTAAAACTCCAGTTTCCAGTGAAATTGCCATCAGTGACGGTGTTGGTTCCCAAATCTAAAGTAGTAACATTTACGGTATTACTGGTAAGGGAAGAAACATCAGAAAGGTTGAGTTTGGAAGAGTCAATGTTGGCGCCACCCGATATGGAAGCATTGGTAATAGTTCCTTGCTGGAGTTTATCTTCAGTAATAACTCCGTTTCCGATGAAATCCAAGCTGGAAATAGCGTTATCTTTCAAATTCTCGGAACCTACATTCCGGCGGGTAAGCGAGGTTTCCTTAAGAGATCGGTTTTTTATGATTCTGGCGACAATTATTCCGTCATCTCCACGTGTTCCTGAAACATCAATTTGATCCCCCGCGAAAAACTGATCAATAGTGGCCCTTTTTCCTTTGGCGTTGCGAAGAACGGCTCTTTGGGCGTTGATGGTGTAGGTTCGGTTATTCTTCGTTGCCGTAATCGTAAAACCATCTATTTCAGTGATGACCGCTTTTTTGAGCCTGACCTTATTGCCGGCAGCAAAAACAGGAAAAGCCGCTGTGAAGAAGAGCGTAGCAAGTAAAGCAACAAGAACTTTTTTGTTTTTCATTGGTTTCACTAAGTCGATTAGACCGGCAGAAAACACAAAAGGCTTCCCGCTCGCCGATAACCCCTTTCGGAATTACCCATTCACTCTTTCGAGTGAAGACCAAACCAGTTGATAGCAAGACGGAAAGCCGTCTCTACACAGCATTGGTTTTAATGCCATACTCCGACGTTGTGCCGGAGTTTAGGCGTGAATTGTTGATTCTATTTTATAGCATGTCCAAAAGACGTGCAATATGTGATATAATTCATCCGTAGGTGTCCGACACCTACAACCACACCTACAACCATGAGAAAACAGCCATTAGTTATAGGTGAATACTATCATATCTACAACCGCGGAGTGGAAAAGCGGGATATTTTTTTGTCCAAAAAAGATTATTTCCGATTCCTTGAGTCAATGGGGGAATTTAACAGCGTCAAGCCTATTTTTAGTTTGTATTGGCACAATCAGAAGAAAAGAAGGCAAAATGTAGGCGTCCGACACCTACGAACGCGAAAATTAGTGGAAATAATTTGCTATTGTCTTAATCCAAATCATTTTCATTTGATCTTAAAACAAGTAACAAAAAACGGAATTTCCGAATTTATGAAAAGGCTGGGGGGCGGCTATACGAATTACTTTAACCATCGCTATAAAAGATCCGGTGTGCTGTTTCAGGGGAAATTTAAATCAGTTCACATCGATTCAAACGCGCAACTTCTGTATTTATCCGCATATATTAATAGAAATTATTTCGTGCATGGTTATGGCAATGACAAAAACTGGATGTACTCAAGCTTTTTGGATTATACTGGGAAAAGAAGTAGGGGAATTTGTGACACAAGCATTATCCTTGATCAATTCAAAGACAAAAATGAATATCAAGTGTTCATGCGAGAAAACGCTCTTTTTATGAAGGACAAAAAAGAAGACGAGAAATATTTGCTGGAATAAAGCCTTGTAGGTGTCCGACACCTACAACACCTACAAAACACCTACAAAAGAATATGGGAAAACAAATATACAATTTAACACCGGATGAAGTTTTGAAAAAGTTTTCGGTTTCAGAAAAAGGACTTTCGGCCGAGGAAGCGAAAAAGAGGTTGGAAGAATACGGCCTAAACAAGATCGAGAAGAAACGCAAATGGAGACGGGTGAAATTGGTCCTCCACCAATTCAATGACGCGCTGGTGTGGATACTGCTTGTCGCGGCGGGGTTAGCTTTTGCCTTCGGTGAGATGCGAGACGTGGCGATAATTTTAGTTATCGTTTTTTTGAACGCGGCGATTGGTTTTTCGCAGGAATGGAAAGCGGAGCGGATTATGGAGCGAATTCAGAGATTTACCTCGGACAAGGCTTTTGTTTTCAGAAACGGGCAAAAAATCGAAATTGACGCAAAAGAAATTGTTCCGGGCGACGTTATTTTTATCACCAGCGGGGACAACGTTCCGGCCGACGGGTATATTCTGGAAAGCTACAATCTTCACACCAACAGCTTCGTTTTCACGGGGGAATCGAAGCCGGAGAAAAAGAAGGCTAAAATCGTTACGGGGGAAAACCTGTCTGTTGCCGACATTGAAAATGTGATTTTCACCGGTGAGCAGGTGACGATGGGAGAAGCAAAGGCGGTGGTGACGGCAACTGGAATGAGAACAGAACTTGGAAGAATCGCCGAGCTCGCGACGGAAGTGAAGGAAGAATTCACGCCGCTTCAGAAAAAGATGCGCACTCTCGGGAGGGATGTTTCTATCCTTGCTGTTGCGATTGCCGGATTGGTACTTCTCGCCGGAGGATTTTATCACCTCTCCTGGTATCAGAATTTTTTGTTTGCGCTCGCGGTGGCGGTTTCTGTTGTCCCGGAAGGTTTGCCGGCGGCGCTTTCGGTCGCGCTGTCGCTCGGCATGCGGCGTCTTCTCAAAAACAACGTGTTGGTGAGAAAGCTTATTGCCGTTGAGACATTGGGTTCCGTGAATATAATTTGCACCGACAAAACCGGGACGATTACCCAAAACGAGCTGATGGTGACGAAAATTATTCTGGACGATAAAGAGATCGAAATAAGCGGAGAAGGATACAATCCCGTCGGAAAATTTTTGGTTGAGAATAAACCGGTCAATCCACAAGAGATAAAAAATCTTGATTTGATTTTGAAAATAGGCGCGCTTTGTAATGACGCGAGCCTTGTTGAAGAAAGTGGAAATTTCAAGGTTGTCGGCGATCCGACGGAAGGGGCATTGGTGGTTGCGGCGAGGAAATATGACAGCGATGAAAAATATTTCGAAAGAGGGGAGATGAAAATTGGCGAAAATCCATTTGAATCGGAAAGGATGCGGATGAGCGTGATTTATCAAAGAGGTCGGACCGCGGACGTAGAGGAAAGCGGACCGACCTCATACGTTAAAGGGTCGCCGGATGTTTTACTTGACCTCTCCCCTAAAAAATTGACTCAAAAGGGGATAGTCCCCTTTTCCGATTCAGATAAAAAGAAGACGAAAGAAATTTATGACCGGATGTCAGGGGAAGCGCTTCGGGTATTGGCTTTCGCCTATCGTCCCCTGAAAAATAAATATACCGATCAGGCCGCCTTCGCCGAGGCTGCGGCGAGCCAAGCGGAAAAAGATTTGGTTTGGGTCGGGATGATGGCGATGATTGATCCGCCGAGAGCCGATGTCGGAAGAGCCATCAGGGAATGCCAGGAATCGGGAATTAGAGTGGTTATGATTACGGGAGACTATGAGATTACCGCACGTGCTATTGCAATAAACGTCGGTTTAATAAATCCCAATTTCCAAATCCCAATTTCCAAAAAAATTTCAAATTTCAAATTTCAAATTTCAAATCAATTTCAAAATCCAAATGTCAAAAACTCGAATTCCGTAATTAACGGCAGAGAATTAGCTTTGTTGAAAGATAGTGAAATATCGCAGAGAATAAAGAATGGTGCATCAGTATTTGCCAGAATTACTCCGGAGCAAAAATTGCGAATCGCCGCAATTCTCAAAAATTCCGGGGCGGTGATTGCGATGACGGGAGACGGCGTGAACGACGCGCCGGCGCTGAAATGCGCGGATATCGGCGTCGCCATGGGAAAAATCGGAACAGATGTTTCCAAAGAAGCGTCAGACATGATTCTTCTTGACGACGATTTCGCGTCTATTGTTGCTGGGATCAAAGAGGGGCGGACGATTTATCAAAATATCAGAAAATTCATCTACTACGTTTTTTCTTCAAACGCCAGTGAATTTCTGACGGTTGTTTTCGGGACGCTTCTTTTCATTCCTGCTCCCATCACCGCGGTTCAAATTCTTGCTATTGATTTGGGAACGGACGTTTTTCCATCGCTCGCGCTCGGAGTGGAACCAGCTGAAGTGGGAAACATGAAACGGAAACCTTGGAGTCCCAAAGAAAGACTGATTGGCGCGTTTGGCTTCTGGAGGCTGATTTATGTCGGGCTCATCATGGCCACGGGCGCGATCGTCGCTTTTCTTTGGTCGATGAAGCGGGGTGGTTGGGATTTTGGGGAGAAAATAGATTTTCACTCCATGCTATACATCAAATCAACCGCGGCGACCTACGCGGTGCTTTCCATGACCCAGATGGCCAACCTTCTCCAGGCCCGCTCGGAAAAAATGTCCGTTTTCAAAATCGGGTTTTTCAAAAACAGGTGGCTTATCGGGTCGATATTCATCTCGGTCGGCATGCTTCTCGCGTTTCTCTATCTGCCATTTTTCCAAAAATATCTCCATATGTCCCCGATTGATTTTTGGGACTGGCTGGTAGTCGCGGGTGCGACACTCGCGGTTTTCATTTTTGAAGAAGCGCGAAAGATGGAGGAAAAATAAAAATCTTCAAGACTCGGATACGTTGCTAATTTTTGCTATAGCAATTTTTAGCATAATAAGAGATTAGTTTGAAGCAGTATCTTGACATTTTGTTTTGGGATGTGATATAAAAATGGCAGAAAAATTCCGAAACGGGTTATAAATATCCCAAAGATTAGAGGATTTAAGAGGAGGAAATTTTGAAAACCCTGACCGAACAATGCTGTGTTTGCGGGGGTAATATTTCCTGCGAGGACCAGTTCGGACTCAACGAATGTGCCGAATGCGAGCTTGATCCCAAGACATGCGGTGCGGAGGAGAATGACCGGACCACTAAAACGACATGCGGCGAATGCAAAAAAAGACAACCATCTTTATTTTGAGGAGGTAGGCATGGAGAAAAAAGGCAAATCGCTAGTTAGGAGACTCTGGGTATGCGGACATCCGGGATGCGGCGTAGCGTGTTGCTGCAAAATACCCAGGTTGCATCCGTCGCATGTATTTTGGTGCGATGACCCCTGCAAGTTTGCGCAAACGGACAATTGCACCCAATTGCGTGGTTATTCCGGTGATCCTGACAATCCATATAAGCAAGAGGTTCTCCCCGGGCAAGATCCCCCATTTATTATTGAGAAAGGGAGATGTCTGGAACACTACGAAGAGTAAAGGAGTGAAGGGTAGAAAATGGCAAGTCGGGGTGGGCGGCTGGGAGGGCCGCCCTTTTCTTTTTGCCGAATTTGTGTAAAATACTAGGGATGTGATTAAACGCCGGAAAACGAGAAAAATGAAAATTGGAAAAATATTTGTCGGCGCCGACGCCCCGGTGGCAGTGCAGTCTATGGCAAGCACGAAAACAGACGATGTCGCAGCGACGGTGGCGCAAATAAAACAGCTTGAAAAAGCCGGTTGCGAAATCATTCGCGTGGCGGTGCCGGATATGAAAGCTGCAAAGTCGCTGGGCGTGATCAAGAAAAGAATAAATATACCACTTGTGGCTGACATCCATTTTTCGCACGAACTGGCGCTGGAGGCTGTAAAACAGGGCGTAGATAAATTAAGAATTAATCCAGGAAATATTGGTTCACGAGATAAAGTTAAGCAAGTTGTAGGAGCGTGCAGAGCGAAAAAAATTTCCATCCGAATCGGAGTGAACGCCGGCTCGCTCGAAAAAGATATTTTGGCCAAGTATAAAAACAGAGCGACACCGGTCGGAATGGTTGAATCGGCAATGCGGCACATCAAAATTTTGGAAAAGTTGAATTTTCGAGATATTGTAATTTCGCTCAAGGCTTCGGATATCGAGCGCACCGTTGAAAGCTATGAATTGCTCTCGAAAAAAGTAAATTATCCTTTGCATCTGGGAGTGACGGAAGCCGGAACTTCTTTTCGGGGAACAGTTATGTCTTCCATCGGAATTGGGCATTTGCTGTATTCCGGGATTGGTGATACAATCCGCGTGTCTTTGACAGCCGATCCGGTTGAAGAAGTGAAAGTGGCGTGGGAAATTTTGCGCTCGCTGGGTCTTCGAAAACGAGGTGTGACGGTCACCAGTTGCCCCACTTGCGGGCGGACCCAAATTGATTTAATTGGCTTGGCTAAAAAAGTTGAAAAACTGGTCGAGGGCGTGGACAAAGATATCCATGTTGCCGTGATGGGGTGCGTGGTGAACGGACCCGGCGAAGCCCGCGAAGCGGATCTGGCTGTCGTCGGCGGGCAAGGCGTAGGGCTCATTTGCAAAAAGGGAAAAATTTTGAGAAAAGTCGAGGAGAAAAATCTCCTCAAGGAGTTTATGAAGGAGTTGGAGAAGTTTTAGATATATTATCAAAGATTAAAGGAGGAAAAAGTAAATTGACGGTATCTCAGCAGATAGTGCAAGAAGAATTTGCGGTTTTGGTTACTTCCTACGACGAATTTTTCGGATGCCAGGAGGTACACGGGTCCGAAAAACAGTGCTGGGAAGGAAAATGTTCGCATTGTCCGTTTATCGAGTTTGCGGATACGTATCCTGAGTGCGCTAGGATTTCGCCGCCATTTCTAGCCTACATCATTGTTCCAGAATGCGGACAAGCTCATTGATTACAAAAAGCACCAAAGGCGTTAAAAGGATTTATACAGCGCTTAGGACTTGGAGGATCCGGGCGCTTTTTTATTTTTAGAAAATAGTGATAGAATTAAGGTGCAGTAAAATTTTCCAAAGTCCGACTTTTCCCTTGCTCGCTTACGCTTACAATTCCTCAAAGTCGAACTTTTGAAATTCCTCAAAGCCAAGCTTCATGCTCAACCTCAAAATCGCCAAAATTTTCTACCAGATGGCGGAATATTATACGATGCGGGATGATTTGTTCCGCCCGCGGGCTTATGAGCGGGCGGCGCGGCTCATTGAGTCAATGGAAGAGGATTTGGAAGACATATACAAAAAGGGCGGCGTGAAAGCGCTTACAGAGATTCCCGGAGTGGGGCAAAGCATGGCTGAACATATTGAAGAATACATCAAAACAGGGAAGATAAAAAATTTTGAGCGTCTCAAAAAGCAGGCGCCGATTGATCTCGAGAGTTTCTCCGCCGTCGAAGGCGTGGGGCCGAAAATGCTGATGGCGCTTTACAAAAAGCTCAAGGTAAAAAATGTCCGCGATCTCGAAAAAGCGGCCCGGGCGGGGAAGGTACAGACTCTCCCCCATTTTGGCGAAAAAACAGAGGAGAACATCTTGCGTTCGATTGAGCTTTCCCGCGAGCACCGGGGCCGGTTTTTGCTTGGCTACGTCTCCCCTATCGTTTCTCAAATTGAGCGCGAACTTGCTTCCGCGCCCGGCGTCAAAAAAGTTTTGGCCTGCGGTTCGTTTCGGCGAGGAAAAGAAACAATCGGCGATATAGACATTCTGGCAACGGCCCACCCGCATCGTTCCGCGAAGCATGGCGGGCAAGCCGCCAACTCGCGGGCTGTTATGGAACGCTTTGTTTCGATGCCAATGGTGGAAAAAATTACAGCGCGCGGCGAGACGAAGTCGATGGTGCGGCTTGACATCGGGATTGACGCCGATTTGCGGGTCGTTCCCGAAAAATCGTTCGGGGCGGCGGTGCAGTATTTCACCGGCTCGAAAGACCATAATATCGAACTGCGAAAAATAGCCATCAAAAAGAGATGGAAGTTGAATGAATACGGATTATTCGACGTGAAAAACCGCCAAATCGCGGGAAAAACCGAAGAAGAAGTCTATAAAAAACTGGGACTTGATTGGATGCCGCCTGAAATGCGCGAAAACCGGGGGGAGATAGAGCTGGCCCAAAAACATAAATTGCCGAAAATCGTGGAGTATAAAGATGTAATTTCTGATCTTCAGATGCACTCGGATTATTCCGACGGAGCTCATACAATCGAGGAAATGGCCCGCGAGGCCCAGCGACTGGGGAGAAAATATATCGCCATCACTGACCACGTGGGGCACTTGAAAATCGCCGGCGCGATGGATGTTCGGACAATTAAAAAACAATGGCGGGAAATTGAAAAAGTGGACAAAAAAATGAAGGGCATAAAAATTCTCAAGGGGTGTGAAGTGGATATCAATCCCGACGGGACAATTGCCCTTGAAGACAAATATCTCGCGAAGTTTAACATTGTTCTCGCCTCCATCCACTCCAATTTCAAAATGAGTAGAGCCGACCAGACGAAAAGATTGGTTCGGGCTATGGAAAATCCGCACGTGGATATTATTTCCCATCCCACGGGAAGAAAAATCCAGCAGAGGGCCGGTTACGAACTCGATATAGATGAAATTTTCCGCGCCGCGGCGCGGACGAAAACGATTCTGGAAATCAACTGCTATCCCGACCGGCTGGACTTGAACGACGTGAATATCCGAAAGGCGATTGACGCTGGGGTGAAATTGTCTCTCGGCACTGACGCCCACAGCAAAAATCAGCTTCATTTTTTGGATCTTGGAATTGCCCAAGCCCGAAGAGGCTGGGCAACGCGAAAAGATGTGGTGAATTGTATGGAGACGGGGGAACTGCTGAATTTTTTAAGGATGAAATAATTTTTACACCGCGTCAAGGTTGTTTTTTAATAAAACTTTCAGAATAAAAGGGCTTGCAAAACTTTGCAGGATTGCTAAATTGTAATTGAGGGACGCTTCTTTAAATAGGAAAAATTCTGCTCACTGCATTGAGTAGTGGCAGGTTTTTCAAAACCCCGCAGCGGCGGGGAATTTATCCGACGGAGGTGTGGCAGATGTTTAGAAGAGTCAAGAACTGGTTGAAAAAGAACGGGAAGAAATTGGCAATCGCCGGCGTGGCCACTGCGGTGGCCGTAGCGCCCATGGCGATGGCGGCACCGGCGCAGGCCGCGGATCAAACAGTGGGCGGGACGGCGGAGAAGCTGGGTGTGGCAACCGTCTACAATGTGGCCGGCTTTGTAACCGACCCCTTTTGCGGAATGGCCAAAGGCTATGACCAGTGGGCGGGCAAGTCCACTGGGTGCGAGCGGGTTGTCCGCGGTACCTTCGGAGCTGCATGGGGTGCGGCGTCTACTCCTTTCTTTCAGTGGCTGCCGAGAGGCGCCCGGAAAGAA